>FLOH01000337.1_pt1 | contig 112378 bp, 99 predicted proteins | sample 756751 | NCBI WGS metagenome assembly FLOH01 (sample SAMEA4026879, study PRJEB14308) | marine metagenome | biome: coastal water; material: water | depth 74 m
ATACCGAATGAAAGCATGACCGTGGTCATTTCGGCGAGACGCTCGGCCGGACCACCGGTGAGACCAAAAAAGTCTCCGTGGCTGTTCAACATGTAGAACCAGAATGAAATATCGAGCAGAGCGAATCCGACGACGTTCAAGCCCATTACGGCACCGGAACGAAAAGCGACAATGAGGCCTTCGTTGAGGGATGTTTTGGCGGCATGCGCGGTTCGGGCCGAAGCGTTAGTCGCCATCTTCATGCCAAACCAACCGGTAAGTCCGGAGAGCAGACCAGCCAACGGCACGCCCAACATGGTGAGTTTCGGTTGTAATCCGAGCCAAGCGAGGATGCCAAGGAAGCCGATTAACGCGACAAACACCATCGCGACGACGCGGTATTGGCGCTTGAGATAGGCAATCGCACCATCGCGCACGGCTTGGGCGATTCGCACCATTTCGGGATCACCTTCCGAACGCTTCATTACTGAAGCGCTGAAAACGCGAGCCATCAGGAGGGCAATTATGCCGGCAATAGGCGCGAGCCAGTATAAGGGCGTGTCAGATATGGTGGCCAAGGGCCACGCGACGGATGCATTCATAGATGATATCAGGGGGGTTAGGATACAGACCTTTAAAGCGCGGGAGGCTGATAAATCTGCCCCGGCAAGGCCAGTGGATTTTTGGCCAGCATGAATTCAGAAGAATAGGTTTAACAAGCTATGAATATGAAACTTGGCTCTTATGCCGACTCAGGATTGCCACGGTGGTAATATTCTCCCCATCTTTCGGACGCCCTTATGCATCACCTACGATTTCGGCAGGTTCACCTCGACTTTCATACCAGCGGCCTGATTCCCGGAATCGGCAGCAAGTTCAACAAGCGTCAGTTTCAGGAGGCGCTCAAGGTCGGCCACGTCAATTCGATCACGCTTTTTTCGAAGTGCCACCACGGCTACAGTTATCACCCGACTAAAATCGGGCAGATGCACCCCCATCTGAAGTTTGACCTGCTCGCCCGCCAGATCGATGCCTGCCGCGAAATCAACGTGCGTTGCCCGATCTATATCAGTGCAGGGCTCGACGAACTGGCAGCCTTCGCCAATCCGACCTGGGTGGTGAAGAAGAAGGATGGGACGACCTACAAGCCTCTTGAGGTCGAATGGTTTGTCCGGATCCTGCGTTTCAACTCTCCGTATCTCGCCTACTTATGCGCCCAAATCGAAGAGGTCTGCCAGCGCTGGCCGGACAACGACGGCATCTTTCTCGATATCATCGGCACGCACCGCGACTACAGTGATGATGCCCTGAAAGAGATGAAGAAGCTTGGCTACAATCCTGAGGACGATACGGAGGCTCAGCGTTACGCTGAGGCCGTGCTTTATCGATATTTCAAGGCGACCAACGCATCGGCCAAATCAGTGCGCAAAGACACGCCGATCTTTCACAATTCGGGCCATATTTCACTCGGGGCGCGCAAGGCGCTCAGCTTCAATACCCATCTCGAACTCGAGTCGTTACCAACCGGGGGTTGGGGCTACGACCACTTCCCGATGTCTGCGCGTTACGCGATCACGCAGAAATTTGATTTCATGGGTATGACGGGCAAGTTTCACAACACATGGGGTGAGTTTGGCGGTTTCAAACGTGCCGCAGCCCTGCGTTACGAATGCGGGGCGATGATCGCCTACGGGGCAAAATGCAGTATCGGCGATCAGCTACACCCCAATGGGGAGATGAATTTGGATACTTATCGCCTGATGGGTGAGGCCTACGCTGAGGTCGAACGCAAGGAACCATGGTGCGATCATGTCAAACCGGTCGCGCGTATTGCCATCGTGAGTTGCGAGCAGAATCAGGGTAGTTGGCGGGGTGGGCATGCCCAATCCGTCGTCGCTGATGAGGGGGCTGGTCGTATGTTGTTGGAGTTGCACCAACCTTTTGTGGTGCTCGACGAGCATGCGGATTGGAGCGCCTTTGATCTGGTGATCCTGCCTGAAGGTTTCGTGATGGACGAAGCCCGTGAGGCGAGGGCAAAGAAGTTTCTCGCAGGAGGGGGACGGATCATTGCGGCAGGCTCGGCCCTACTCGACGAAAAGCAGGAGAAGTTTGCCATCGATCCGGGCGCAAAGTTGCTCGGTCGTTCTGTTAACAATCCCGATTATCTCATGGCGACTCCCTTGACCCCTGATCTGGCGGTCAAATCAGCGATCGTGATTCCCGGGGGGGCTTACGACATCAAACCAGCCAAAGCCAAAGTGCTCGTCGCCCGACGCGCTTCATACTTCAATCGCACCTGGGAGCATTATTGTTCGCACCAACATGCTCCGGATGCGCCTGAGGCCATGCCCCCGGCGGCGATCATCAATCGGCAGATTGCCTATTTCGCCCACAATCTTTTCACGGCTTATCGCACTTACGGCCAACCGTTGTATCGCGATTTCTTCGCGGCGGCCTTACGTCGATTATTGGGTGGCAAGTTGACGGTGGAAACCAATCTCCCCACTGCAGCCCGCATCAACGTCATGGAGCAGCGCAAGGAACGTCGTTACGTGGCGCATCTGCTGTATGCGACGACGAATGTTCGTGGATCGTTCCGTGATCAACCGGTCGAGATCATCGAGGATCTGGTGCCCTTGCGCGACACCCAAGTGAAGCTGCACTTGTCTCGCAAGGTCAAGGCCGTGCAACTCGTGCCCAATGGCGGTGAACTCGAGTTTACGCGCAAAGATGATGTCGTGACATTTATCGTGCCTGAATTCACGGCCCACCAAATGATCGAGCTGCGTTACTGACCAATCGCGCCAAAGGCAATATTCCCTCACCACCACCATGAAAATCACCGGTATCGAAACGAAGATCTGTCATGCTCGGATGCGGAATTGGGTTTTTGTCAAAGTGCTCACGGATCAACCTGGACTGTTTGGTTGGGGTGAGGCGACTTTGGAATGGCACACGCGTTCGGTCGTCGGGGCGATTGAGGATTTGAGCGAATTGCTGATCGGTGAAGATCCGCGTCGGATTGAACACCTGTGGCAGGTGATGTATCGCCAGCATTTCTGGCATGGCAACGGGGCCGTGCGTGGCACGGCCATCGCGGGCATCGATCTGGCCCTGTGGGATATTTTGGGCAAAGTGCTCGGGGTGCCGTGTCATCAATTGTGGGGTGGACGGGTGCGAGATTACATTCGGCTTTATTGTCACCTTGGCGGTGGACGCATGGAGGATTTTTACGGAACCCCGGTGGAGGAGGGGAAACGGTTTGGCGAGTTGGCGCAGCAGGCGGTTGCTGAGGGCTACACGGCCTTCAAATCGATGCCCGTGCCCGAGCAAATGGTGATCGAAGGCACGCGGCCGATCAAAGCGGCGGTGGCATGCGTTGCGGCCATGCGAGATGCGGTGGGCGATGAAATTGATATCATGGTGGATTGTCATGCCCGACCTTCGCCACAAATGGGTCTGCAATTCGCCAAAGCTCTCGAGGAATTTGATCTGTATTTTTTCGAGGAACCTTGCTGGCCGGAACACATGGATGGCATCGCAGCGGTGCAACGTGCGGTCAAAACCCCCATAGCGACCGGGGAGCGGTTGACCTCTTCTTTCGCCTTCAAGGAATTGTTCGAAAAACGTGCGGCCAGTATTGTGCAACCTGACATTACGCATTGTGGGGGGCTGACCGAAACGCGCCGCGTGGCCGCAATGGCCAACGCTTATGGTGTGGCGGTCGCGCCGCATAATCCGCAAGGCCCCGTGAGCACCGCCGCATCGATTGAGTTCGGATTTGCCACCCCGAATTATCTGATCTGCGAGGCGGTGCATCAGGATGTGCCTTGGCGTGACGACATCGTGAGTTGGGGCTTTCGCGTCGAAGCCAAGGGGCGGTTGGTTTATCCCAGCAATCGGCCCGGGCTGGGGGTCGAGATCAATGAAGACGAAATTGCCAAGCACCCTTTTGAGCAGGAATTTCCTCGTCGCAGTTTTGCTCCCGATGGTTCAGTGTTGGATTGGTAATGAAAGACGATCCCGAATTTGATGATACCCCTCGACCTGGCATTCGTTTACCCGATCTGGCTGGCCGCGTGGCCTTGGTGACAGGGACCAGTGCTGGTATAGGACAAGCGACGGCCGAAGCTCTCCTGGCCAATGGGGCCATCGTTTATGGAGCGGATTATAATAAGGCCGTGATTGGACATGCAGATTTTCATGCGCTGTCCTGCGATTTGCGGGATGCGGCCGCGATTACCGATACGGTGGCCGAAATAAGCCGGCAAACTGGTCATCTTGATTACGTGGTGAATGTCGCCGGCGTGGACACCAAAGTATCCATCGACGAGGGAGGAGAGAAGCACTGGCAATCGATCGTCGATATAAATTTGCGGGCCTACTACTTGATTTTGCACGAGTGCGTGCCGCTGTTACGTCGCGGCCAAGGTAAGTCGATCGTCAACATTTCTTCTATCAACTATCGTTTGGGTGTGCCCAAGCGCTCCATCTATTCCACGACCAAAGCGGGCATCCTCGGCCTCACTACTGGGTTGTCCCGAGAGTTGGGTCGGGATGGGATTCGCGTCAATGCAGTGTCACCGGGGTGGGTTTTTACGGATTGGCAGGTGAAGCAATACTTCACCGGGGAGGAAGAGGCGAAAAACCTGAAATACCTCGCCCAAGTTCAGTCCCTCGGCCTGAAAATCGATGGAGCAGATATCGCCAACCACATTCTGTTTTACCTGAGCGATGTCAGCCGTGCCTCGACCGGTCACAATTGTGTGGTCGATGCGGGTTGGACCCTCGAATGAGAAGATAGTGAGATTGAAATCCGTAGCCCTGCGAACTATGTCCAGCACCCCTCAAATCCTCGTCAATCGTTCCTGTCAGCTGTCTGAAAATCCGCTTTGGGATGAAGAAACGGGCACCCTGTATTGGACGAATATTCCCGGCGGGGCGATCTGGTCTCACCATGTCACCAGCGGAGTAACCAAACGAATTTACACCGGCCCGAATGTCGGTGGTTTCACTCAGGAAACCGATGGTGCCCTGCTGCTCTTTCGCACCGATGATATTGTGCGACTTGGTCCCGATGGTTCACTGCGCGAGATCGCCAAGTTTTCCGAATCAGGGGATGCGCGATTCAATGATGTCATTGCCGATCCGCAGGGGCGGGTGTTTGCCGGCACGGTGGGAAGCACATCGACGAGTGGCGGGGTATATCGCTACGATCCGGATGGTTCCCATCGGCGTGTGATCACCGGCACAGGGTGCTCAAATGGCATGGCGTTTTCCGCCGATAGGAAGCGCTTTTTCTGGACCTGTTCCACCCGTCGGCAGATCTGGCTCTACGACTACGATGAATCGAGCGGTGATATTGCGAATGGCCGTTTGTGGTATCAAGCCACTGAAGACGAGGGTATAACCGATGGCCTGACCATTGATTTACAGGACAATATTTGGAGTGCGCGTTGGGATGGATACCGGGTTTCGCAGCACGATGCCGTCGATGGTCATGTGTTACAAGTGATCGAGTTTCCCGTGGCCAAGGTAAGTTCGGTGACATTTGGGGGTCCCGATTTTGCCACCATGTATCTCACCACCGCCGGGGGCGACGGGGACAAGTCACTTGATGGCGCCATCTTCAGTGTGCAGGTGCCGGGGGTAAATGGCCGGGCAAAGTTTCGCTCGCGGCTGGCGGGTTGATAGTGATCTGCGGTATCGGGACGCAATCTTGTATCCAGTGTTCTTATTGAGCGAGGAGGAGCAGAAATGGTACCCGGGGCGGGACTTGAACCCGCACGTCCTTACGGACAGGGGATTTTAAGTCCCCAGTGTCTACCATTCCACCACCCGGGCATTGGGTGCAGGGACTGTTTAAACCTGATCTTGCTGTCGTCAATCACTGCGGTGCGAAATGAATCTTGCCGCACGGGCAGCGTGTGACCACGTTGCGCCACAGTGAAAATAGGACTTTTGGGCGGGAGCTTCGACCCCGTACATTTCGGACACCTGATGGCGGCGCAGGATGCTTACGAGCAATATGGCCTCGATAAGGTTGTGTTTGTGCCGGCGGCTCAGGCCCCGCTCAAACCGCATGATGTTCAATCAGCGACGACCGACAGGTTGGCCATGTTGCAGGCGGCTACGGAATGGGACAGCCGGTTTGAGGTTTCGGACTTCGAACTAAAACAGGGGGGCATTAACTACACCATCGAGTCCGTGAATCATTTCCTGAAGCTGTATCCCAACGATAAACTTTATTGGATAATTGGTGGTGACCAATTGCCGAAGCTAAATCTTTGGAATAGCATTGAGGGCCTGGCCAAGCTGATCGAATTCATCTTCTTGGAGCGACCGGGCCACCCGGTAAGGGCCCATCCGGACATTCCAGGATTGCGATTGCACCGTTGTGACGGGCATTTGTTGGCTATCAGTTCGACGGAGTTGCGAGCCCGGGTGCGGCGTAACCTTTCGCTGGATTACTTTGTGCCGCATAAGGCGATTGTATATATCCGGGAACATGCCCTCTATCGCGACAGTAACGCATGAAACGTAAACTCATTGACTCCCTCGAACTGGTAAAAAAATGCTGTCGCGCTCTTGACGACAAGAAAGCCGGCGACGTGCGCATCCTAGATGTCCACGAGCAATCATCAATTACGGACTATCTGATCGTAGCGACGGGCACTTCGGAACCGCATCTACGCGCACTAAGGATCGAAATTGAAAAGGTCCTGGATGCGGCCAAGGCACATATCGTGGGCATGGATGCCCAGCAATACAGCGGGTGGTTGGTCATCGATGCTTTTGACTTGATGGTGCATTTGTTTCTCAAGGAATCCCGACAGAGCTACCGTCTGGAAAACCTTTGGAAGGATGCTCCTGAGCTTGCGATTGCGACTCTATTGGCTGCACCGAAAAAGAAGGCATTGAAGCCAACAAAGAAAACCGTGGTGCCCAAAAAGAAAACTGCGGTGACTAAGAAAAAAGTGGCTACTGCAGCGAAGAAAAAGGCTCCGGTGAAAAAGAAAACAGTCCGGGCTGCAAAAACTAAGAAAGCTTAAAGCCGAAAGGGTGGGCTGGTCTTGAGTTCGATGGTAATTCACCGTGCCAGACCCAGGAGGATGGCAGCTGCAATTGCTGATTTACCGGCGACGCGATAGCTATTCAATGCGCACAGCAATGTATGCCAAGCAACTCGGCCATGCTCAGAATGCGTAGCCGACGGAACTGGTTATCCGCTGATCCGTCCTGGTCTCTTCGTCCAGAATGGCATTATCGTATTCGTATTCGTATCGCAGATTCAGTGAGATGCGCTCACTCATTTTCCCCTGCAGCGCACCATGGAAACGCACTTTGTAGTTTTCGGCCTCATTGGTCAGTTTATTGGATGAGGTCTTGGAGGTGATTGAGCGGACCCTGCTGTTCGGCGAATAAAGGGCGTTGATGGCTTGGCTGAGAGTCAGGCGGCCATTGATTTTATAGGAATAGTCCTGAAAGACCTCACCCAGGTAATTCACGCCGGATTCAACTCCTTCCGCATCGCGGTATTGTAGGGTGAGCCCGGCACCGACGTTGATCTTTTGTTGTTCATCTTGGAGCACCTCGTATCCCATGCTGCCGTTCTGCTCCAAGTTCAGGTTGATTTGGCTGATTTGATCACGGGTGTAACTGGTCAGGCTTTGGGCAAAGAATTTCTCTGAAATAACATGCCGCCACCGGAAACTGGCGTCCTGCCTGTCGCTGGCGACTTTGCCGTTATTCTCGCCGTAAAGGTATCGCCCGATTGCCCGTAGACTGTCAGGGCCGTTCTGGTGTTCAGCTTCTGTGCGGAGGGAAGTGTTTAATACTTCGTTACGACCTGATTGGTTGAGAAAACCGAACTCCAATTTGCCCTTCCATTTAGACTCCGAGGGCGGGAAAGGACTCAATTGCCCCTTAGTTTTAGCTGATATTCCGGAGGAAGATGCAGGTAAACTGCTGGCTGGTTTCACACTTTGACCCGGCGGCAGTCCCGCCAGACTTTCAATCGGTGTTTCGGTTATATTAATAATAGCCGCATCTACTTCATTAACAACAATTTGACCTAGAACGACCGAATCAAAGACAATCTTGCCGTCGATCCTTTGGATAACCTCCCCCGTAATACGGTCGCCATTGCTAAGGTGTAACTGGGATGCCAGTGCAACCAAGCCATTGCATAAGAAACACAAGATCATCATGTTCCGTAATGAAGATCGAAAGATTGAGTTTCCTGTTTGAAGGAGGACACTATTGTTAAACCTGTTCATGATTCGTAAGTTAGGCAAAGAAACCAAGTGACATTATGATGCCAGCATAAATCACGTTCTTTCCCATATTTGATAGATATTGATCCGAGAGACTTGCCTCACAGGTTCCCTCGGAAAGCTTTTTTGACACTTATTTGACCTTGCCCTGAATCCCTTAATGCCATTGTTTCTCACAACTGCTCGCTTTTGAGCATCGTTAATCATCATACATAATACAGAAATGAAGAACTCATCCAAAAAGGGTTTTACCCTCGTTGAAATCATGATCGTTGTCGTTATCATCGGCCTCTTGGCCGCTATGGCGATTCCTGCGTTCCAAAAAGTCCGCGCTAGCTCGCAAGACAAGGCCGTCTCGAACAATCTTCGTCAGCTAGGTGCTGCCGCTGATCAATACTTCCTCGAGAATGGTGTCAGTGCAGTTGGTTCCTCCCTGTTGGTAGGCACGAACAGCAGCCAATACATCAAGCAAATCCAGACCGTTGCTGCTGAGACTTACTCAGATCTGCAGCAGGGTTCGGCTGTCACCGCTACTGGTGTTGCTGGTGCTCGCACGATTACTTATAGTAACTAAGCCTGATTTCGCTTACATTTATCTCGAAAGCCGTCCATGTGAATGGGCGGCTTTTTTTATCCCATGTTACCAAGCTTTCTTAAAGATCGACGCTTCATACTACTGGGCCTGTGGGGACTACTGGCATTTGTGATTGCCCGCTGGGCCGTGTCCGGCGACTCGGCCTTCATGCTGGTGGCCAAATTTGGCTACTGGGTGATACTGGTTAACTTCATCCTGTTTGGGGGCGCGATCTGGCGGTTGGGTAAAGAGTCATGGGCGCGTTGGGCTCCCGGTAAACCTGAGCTGTGGGGCCTACTCTTGGTGTTGACCACGGGCATCCTTTGGCAGGTGCACCAAGAACGTGGGTTCAAGATTCTCGCCGATGAAGTGCTGCTACTCGGCACTTCGATGGATATGCATTTTGAGCGTGAAGCGACATATCCAGTCCGGGCTACCGATGTGCAGGGTCCCTTCCAAGTATTGCAAAGTGTCTTGGATAAAAGACCGCTGTTTTTTCCGTTTGTGGTTTCAGTGGTTCACGATCTGACAGGATATCGGGCGACCAATTCGTTTTACGTCAACCTGGGGTTGAGTTTCGTTTTTCTGGGATTGGTCTATCTTTTGGGGACCAAGATTGGCGGCACCCGATGGGGTGGCGTATTGGGGGTGCTTTTATTTGCAGGGTTGCCGTTGATGGCGCAACAGGCCGCCGGCGGAGGGTTTGAACTGCTCAATTTGGTTATGCTCGCGGCCGTGCTTTGGTTGGCGTGTCGTTATGCGGAGAAGCCGGATGAAATATCGGCTGAAGCACTTGGTCTCGGCGTGGTGTTGCTCGCCCAAACGCGTTATGAATCGGCGATATTTATCATTCCCGTGGCGGCATTGTTGATTTGGGGTTGGGTGAAAGTGGGACGAATGATCATCCCCTGGTCGATCTGGCTCACGCCTGTGTTCCTGATCCCCTATGTGCTGCAAAACCGGCAGTTTGGCAGTAATGCCAGTCTGTGGGAATTGGCCGGACAGGGAGGGGGAGCATCCGAGCCGTTTGCCCTCCACTATATGCCGGACAATCTCGGGCATGCCTTGGCCTTCTTTTTCGACACCTCCGGTTACCAGGCCAATTCCATTCTATTTGCGGTCCTGGGATTGGTGTCGCTGCCTTTGTTTGGCATTTGGATTACGCGAGTGTTTCGTGAACGGACCAACCGTTCCTCGGTTGATGTGGTGGTTGCAACCATCGGCTTGGGTTTACTGGCGGTAAACGGCCTCTTCATGATTTATTTCTGGGGGCAATTCGATCACCCGGTTATTCGTCGGCTCAGTTTACCCCTGCATTTTGTGATGTTACTGGCCATCTGGGTGGTGATTTCCCGATGGATACGTTGGCGGCATATCTGGACCGTGACCAGTGGAGCTGCCCTGCTGGCACTTTTTGTTCAAGGACTGCCCATGATGGCCAAGCGGGCCTACGAGAAAGATTATACTCCTGGCGTGGAAATGGCTTGGCGCTCCGAGTTTCTCCATCGTTTTCCGGCTCGGGATTACCTGTTTATTGATCAGGACTCGGTTTTTTGGATCACGCAGCAGATTCCGGCGACACCGATCAAGCAGGCTCAGAAACGGAAAGAAGGCCTGATGTATCACCTGCGAAATCACAGTTTTTCGGCCATGTATGTTTTCCAACGTTACAAGGTGGATGATCTGACCGGGTCTCTTTCGCTGGATCCCAATGATGATCTGGGCACCGGATTTGAGCTGGAACCCTTTTGGGAAAAGCGCATCGCCACTTTATTGATTGGTCGCATCAGCCGCATCACGGAGATTCGCGATCAAGATGAGGTTGCTCTTGCCACTGAATATGCCGAACCGTCGGACGGTCCGGTTCGCACCGCCGAGCAATTGCAAAAAGCCAAGCAGCTTTATCTGGAAAACTGGATCAAGCAGTTGCCCTGACCATGCAAGGAATGAGTGAGACGAATCAACCGTCGACCCGTTCTGATCGTCCCAAACGATTTCCATTGCGGTTGGCTTTGTTCGGAGCCGTTGCGGTGGTGGCCGTGGCTTTTGGCTTCCTTGCATTCAGCGTGAATGACTCACGAATCTTGGTCCAACGTTACGGGTATTATACCATCGCGATCACTTTTGCCTGGGCCCTGATTGCGATGAGTCGGGTTGTGCCCGCGTGGGTGAGAAGCTGGCCCCGGTTGAGTCGCAAGGAAATGTTTTCGGTGGTCGCGACCATTCTAGGTCTCACGGCGGTCACAATCCTGACCGTGCCCTACACTTACAAGGTGCTTTACGATGAGTTTGTCCTTCAGGCCACGACATGGGTATTGCATGAATCCCGCGAAGTAGGGGCCATCGTGCTGGGCTACGAGGTCGAAGGGGTCTTTTCGACCATGCAAACCTACCTGGATAAACGCCCCTTCTTTTTCGCGTTTCTCGTTTCCCTGATCCACGACCTGACCGGATATCGGGAGGGCAATGCCTTTGTGCTCAACACGGTGCTTATGCCGGTCGCTTTGGGATTGGTATATTTGATGGCACGGCGCCTGACCGAACATCTGGCCGCGATGGCGACTTTGTGCGGATTTGGGGCGCTTTCCCTATTGGCGCAGCAGGCTACCGGATCGGGGATGGAGATGCTGAACTTGGTCATGCTCTTACTCGTGATCCACATGGCGCTCTGGTATCTTGACCATCCGGATGAACCCCGATTGGCGGCATTGGTGCTCGCCGCGGTCTTGCTCGCGCAAACCCGTTATGAATCGAGTTTATATGTGGCCCCCGTGGCTCTATTGGTGCTTGAGGGTTGGCGTCGAAAGGGAGCGTTGATTCTACCAGCTGCCGCCGTGCTCGCGCCTGCCATGTTGATTCCTTATGCCCTGCATAATACCTATCTTTCGGGCACGCCATTGATGTGGGAATTGAGAGAAGGTGAGGCCTCACGATTCAGTGTTGTTTATCTGACGGACAACCTCGTGCATGCCGCGCAGTTTTTCTTCAATTTTTCCGGCAAACTTACGAACTCCTGGTGGTTGGGGATAGCTGGGTTCCCGGCTTTGATTTGGGCGATCTGGATTGTGGGTAAAAATGTCCGGCAATGGCGGGTGGCTTCGTCGACGGCCATTGGCATATCCGTTTTTGGCGCAGCCATAACCGCGAATCTGGGGTTGCTTATGTTATATTACTGGGGGCAATTGGATGATGCGATTGTCTCCCGTTTGAGCCTCCCATTCTCGGTGCTATTGGCTTTATCGATTGGGTGGGCGGTAACCCAATTTCCGAAAAAGTGGCACCGGTCGGTCGCGCTGTTCGCCATTGGGGGTGCATTGTTCTCATATTGGGTTTCCGGTCTGGTGGGGAATGCAATGCATTGGACATTGAATCAGCAGGCACGGGAAATCGCCTGGGAAATTGAAACGGTGGAGGCGGCCGTGGCCCGCGCTCCGGGTGCGCGTTTGATCCTGACCAACAAGTCGGCGTTGATTTGGTTGGCGAAGCAAACTCCCTCGATTCAAATCGTGCGGGCCAGGGCGAGGGGTGAAGCGATTGGTTACCATCTCGATCAACACACGTTTAAGGAGATTCTCGTCATGCAGACTTATCGCCCGGTGGGCCCGGAAGGTGGGTTTCAATTGGATCCACTGGATCGTTTGCCGGACAATTTTCTATTGGAACCCGTCATCGAACGACGCTTTGGCACCCATATTTCACGCATCAGTCGGGTTACAAAAATCCTTCTCGTAGAAAAGCCGGTGGATAAGGAAGCAGCCCCGGCAGAACTGATTTCCAAGTCGGAGAGCATAGGATCTGCGACTGACACCACAGAGTTGTGAGGGATGAAACCTCGATGACCGAAGCACAGGACATGGCAGCGGTAAAATCTACGCGACCTTGGCGCTACCGATTGATCTTTGTCGTCGTGATCTTGGGGCTCCATGGGTTGTTCGCTTTCATGCCCCAGATCCTCGAAGCGTTTGGGGTGGCGAAGCTGGATATTTGGTTTCGTGATACCTATGCCATGCTGGCCGCCAGTGATTCGGCCCATGCCGGATTCGATCCGTTTGTCGAAAACCCCTATGATCTGATCCAAGAACGACACATCTATTCTGATTGGTGGTATGGGTTGGGGAAATTGGGTTTGGAAAGATCCAACCATATCGGGGTCGGTCTGGTCGTGGTTCTGGCATTCTGGATGGCGGTCATGGCGGTGTTGCCTCTCAGAACGGCGCGGGAACTGGGTTGGTCCTTGGTGTTGTGCGCGTCACCCCCCATCTGGCTGGCCATTAATCGAGCCAATCCTGATTTGCTGCTATTTGCGATCATGACCCTAACGGTGCTGATGCTGACGCGGCCGGAGCGAATAGTAAGGGTCACGGCTGCGATACCGTTGGCGCTAGCGACTGGCCTTAAGTTTTTCCCCATATTGGGAGGGATCGTATTGTTATGCCCGGCCAAATCCCGCCGGGAGAATCTGGCCAAGGCGGCCGTTGTCGTTTTCTTATTGGTGTTCTTGGGGTGGTCTTTGCGGGCAGGGGTGGAGAATTATCTTAGCGTGTCGTGGCTGGCGCGGGGACAATTCACATTCGGAGCAGCGGCTGCTCCCCTGAAGTTGGGTTTGGATGAATCCATCTGGGTGTGGACTGGCCGCATCATTGGATTGGGATTGGTGGTATGGGCCTTGATACGTCCGTCTCAGCTGGAGGAACTTCGGACTGAAGGGGAGAGAAAAGAGCGCTTATTCGCATTGATGGGTGTGGCTGTGGTGGGAGGAAATTTTTTTCTGACCGTGGGATTTCTATATAAAATATTATTTGCGGTATGGGTATTGCCCGAGTGCCTGCAATTGGCCGCAGGTAGGTCGGAGTTTGCTTCATCAGCCAGATTCACGCTGGGGTGTCTGGTGGCTCTGGTGTGGTTGATGCCCCTGACGTGTGCCTGTTCTCCCCTGTGGCTTGATTGGTTGGGATCGGCAGCAGAAGCACCCGTTCGACGCAGCGTTTCAATCGTGGCAGATTTGTTAGCCTGGGGTGTTATGGTGCCATTGGTTTTAATGTTTGGAGCCAGCCTGCGAGCCAGCTGGGTGTGGGGTGAAAAATGGGTGTCCTGATTCCTTTCATCCGCCGATGGCAATGGACCCGCTGGATAATCCTCCTCGCGGGGGTGATCACCGTCGTGTTTGTGAGCGGCACACTGTGGCCGGAAGTTTTTTGGCTTTTGGGTCTCAATGAATCCAAGTTTATCTTTTTAGATCTGATCGCCATTCTGGCGGCAGGAGAGGCCAGTCTGGAGGGGTGGAATGTTTACTTGTTCAATCCCCTCGACCCACTAAATCGCCCACACGTATATGGTCCCTGGTGGTTGGTGTCGGGTCAGCTTGGATTGGTGCGATCAGATGCCTGGTGGCTGGGATTAATGATCATCGGAATTTTTATTGCCACGGCCGTTGCGGTGCTTCGACCGCTAAAGGGACGAACCATGATCATCGCGCTTGGTTTGATGGTTTCGCCGCCGGTCTTTTTGGCGATGGAGCGGTGCAATAATGATCTTTTGATGTTTCTGCTTTTAGTGGCCGCAGTCTGGCTGGTCACCAGCCGGTATCGAGCAGGCATGATTGCCGGTGGCGGCATGATCGTGTTGGCCGCAGCGCTGAAACTTTATCCCCTGGTAACATTACCGGCGTTGGCGGTACGTATGGCATCGCGGCGCTGTGTCTTCTGGCTCGTGACTGGCACAGGTGTGGTTTGTGCCTTCGTCTTGTTGGACTCATTGGAAGTCTACCGAAAGGTGTCCGAAATAGCCCCGGAACCGATCACCATTTTTGCCTATGGGGCCAAGATGAGCTTCTATGTATTGCACTACTTTCCCTTGGAGCGGGCGAAGATACTTATCGGAGGAGTTCCCTTGGTGATGATCTCGCTTTGGATCGGGTGGCGTTGGCGACGCGAGTTTTGGAAGATGGTCCCAACAACCGGGTTTACTGCGGGTTGTTTTATCGCCGGCTCGCTGGCTTGGATATTGTGCTATGTCAGCACGACTAGCTTCCCGTACCGGTTGCTGCTCCTCCTGCTACCTGTTCGCTTGTGGCTCAACCGCGAGGATGCCGGCGAAGGAAATATGGCCAGTAGATTTTTACTGGGTGCCACTTTGCTGTATTTTTGGACCCACCTGAGCAAGTATCACCTGTTTGTTCTCGATGTGGTGCATCACCGCTACGATGGGCCTGCTTTTATCTGGATGACTTTGGGGATTGAGTATGCGCTGGGACTGATGATCTCAGTGCTGTTGGGATTTACGTTGGCTGGTTGGGGGTGGCGGAGGTTTCGCACCGAAGTCAATGAATCCTGATTATGGGACCTTGTGCTTTTGCATATTTCAGGTTCGTCCCGGGGAGATTTAAGACCGATGTGTTTTGTCGCTACCGGTCCATTATTGTCTACGGTGGAAAGGGCCTGTGAGGATGTTGAGTGCGAATTGAATAATGGATATTCCAAAACAAAGTAACTTCAGTTGGTGCAGGATACGCTGGTTGTTGCTGGTCGCGGGTATCGTGCTGACGGTCTTTGTTTGGGGAGTTGCCCAGCCGGAGCTGTTGAGTTCCCTGGGTGTTGATGCGATCAACCCAATTTTTTCTGATTTGATCGCCATTCTCGCGGCCGGGGAAGCACACCAATTGGGTTGGGATGTTTTCGCCAACAATCCTCTCGATCCTTTGAACCGGCCGCATGTTTATGGTCCGTGGTGGTTGGTGGTGGGGCAAATGGGATTAGTCCGGGCGGATGCTTGGTGGTTGGGGCTCCTCTTGTTGGGATCATTTCTGGCGGCCGCCGTAATCGTGTTGGCGCCTCGCAATCTTCGTTCAGCTGGGTTGGGGATATTGTTGCTCGCGTCCCCTCCGGTCCTCTTGGCGATGGAGCGCGGGAACAATGATCTCATTATCTTTTTACTGTTGGTCAGCGCGGTCTGGTTGGTCACCCGTCAGACGCGAGTTGGGATGATAGGCGGAGGTGCATTGGTCGTGTTGGCTGCGGCGCTTAAGCTATATCCGCTCGTGGCGTTGCCGGCTTTGGCCGTGCGATCGGCCTCACGTCGCGTTGTGCTCTGGCTGGTGGGAGGCACCGGTGCGATCTGTCTGTTGATCGTGATGTATTCGCTGGACGTATACCGCAAGGTCGCAGAGATCGCACCTGAACCGATCACAATATTCGCTTACGGTGGAAAGCTTAGCATTTATATCCTGACGGCGTTTCCGGGGGAGAGGATCAATATGCTCTTGGGGGGGATTCCTTTGGTTATGTTCACCCTCTGGGTATGTTGGCGTTGGCGCCGCTCTTTCTGGAATATGGTTCCGGTGACTGGATTTACGGCCGGCTGTTTCATCGCGGGAGCGTTGGCTTGGATTCTGTGCTATGTGAGCACGACGAGTTTTCCCTATCGACTGCTGCTGTTGTTGCTGCCGGCTCGATTGTGGCTCGCTCCCGGATCAGACGGATTGGGAAACGTGGCTGTGAGGTTTCAATTGGCCATTACGCTACTGTTCGTTTGGACCCCATTTAGTAAGCACCATCTCTTAAGTTTGAATGCAGATGACCGATTCTATGGCGGCTCTGCGTTTGTATGGATGTCCCTGGGGCTGGAGTATGCCCTGGCTTTGGTGGTTTCAGGAACGCTTTGCTTTGCTTTGGTCGGTTGGGGGTGGCGTAGATTTTCGAGGGAGATCAATGAGTCCTGAATATTGGGCAGTATTTCCTCTCGTCGTCTATCTGGGGATAGTGGCCTGGGAACTGTCCGTTCGCGCTTCGGCGGTTGAGGCGTTGCTCAGGTCCATCGTTTGGTGGGCGGGGGGAGTTTGGGTTTTGAGCAACATCCTCGGATTTTTCTCTATGCTCCAACCGGATGTGCTCCGCGGGGTTTGGGCAATGATGAGTAGTGGAATTGCCGGGGTGGGATTTTATCGATTTTTCGGATCTCGAAAAGAGTCCGTGGTCAACTGGCCTCAAGTGAGAGGTTGGCAATGGGTCATCGTGGTTGCCGGTGGAGTTCTGGTTGGGTTGGCGCTGGTGACAGCACTGTTTTCGCCAGCGGTAACGGTGGATGTGCTGAATTACCATTTGCCCCGTCAATTGATGTGGCTCCAGCAAGGTAGCCTTGCACATTTCATCACCGTTAATGACCGGGCATTGATGATGCCGCCACTGGCGGAGGTAATCGGTCTACAGTATCTCGGTCTCACCGGAAGCGACCATTGGGTTAATATACCGCAATGGTTGGCCTATGCCATGTTGCCCTTGGTGACCGGCAAGATAGCTCGCGGTTTGGGTGTTTCCAGAACGGGGGCATTGGTGGCGGGGTGGCTCGTTTTGTGTTTGCCGATGGCTTACCATGAAGCCTCTAACGCCAAGAACGATTTGATGGGTGCGTTTTGGATCGCTCTATTAACATGGCGGGTGGTGGAGGCGCGGGGAAAGAAGAGGGTGGATTTGGGCGAGGCTGTATTGGTGGGAGTGATATTGGCCCTGGCCTTATTAACGAAAAGCACCGCGTTCATTTATGCGCCTCCCCTAATCATATCCGGCTTTTGGTTTTGGCGACGGACCGCCGGAGCTCAACCGAGTTTTCGTTCCAGCTTGGTGAGTGCCTTGGTCTGTTTGGTCCTGGTTTCCCCCTTTTATTACCGCAACATGGCAAGGTATGGCACTCCTCTGGGGATCCATCGTGCTGAAGATGGTGGGCAGCAGGCCAACGCCGCGATCACACCCGCGTTGGTCGCATCCAATGCAGTGCGAAATTTGTCCAAGCACTTGGCTGGTCCATGGGAAGGGTGGAATGAGATGCTGTATCGTGGTACCGCTCAGGTGCACCGCTGGATGGGTTTATCTTTGGAAGACCCCCGAAATACACTTTGGAATCTGAAGTTTTCGGTCGATTACCAACCACGTGATGAAACTCAATCTGGCGCCCCATTCGTCGTGATTGCGATGATGCTGGCCATTTTAATGAGCTTGGTCAGCCCCCGAACCAGAGATGGGCGATGGTTTGCGCTTACGCTTTGCAGCATGGCCTTGCTGTATTGCGTCGTCATCAAGTGGCAGCCTTGGGGGGCACGGTTGCAATTACCGATGTTCGTGCTCGGAGGTGCGTTGCTCGTCGGAGTGATTGATGTTTTGAGCAGAACCCGCTCCACCGTTTTATATTGGAGCCTTGGTCTTTTGAGCCTGCTCGCATGGTGGCCGAGCCGAGAGGTAAAAAGACGGCCGCTTTGGACAGCGCCGACAATTTTTTCTGTTTCACGTGAGGCCAACCAATACCGCTATTTACCGACACTCCAGGAGCGCGATACCCGGTTGGTGGAGCTGCTGCTGGCAGCAAACGTAAAGTCAGTGGCAGTGGTCTCGACTCACGATATCTCCTACCCGCTGATGAGGTTGATGAATCGGGAGATTCCCGGTGTGCATTTTTATGGTGCTCCCGCCAGCGATGGATCGCAGGGGGCTGATGCTTATGCCCGTCTCGATTTTCTAAAACCACTGCCTTTGTATTATACCAACGCCGAATCAATGCGATTTCGTCTGATCGGGAGCGGACTGGGTGACGGGGTTTATTTGCCGGAAACGAAAGTACACGAGTTGGAGTGGATGCATCAATTGCCGGATTTTGCCGGTTGGCTGGATTCTGAGAATATCAAGATGGGCGCCGGAGTCCTGAAACCCGATGGATCGATGGTGGGAAATCGCTTCATGCCATCGGGGGTTGGTTTGATCAGATTTCAAACCGAGGGAGATCGGATTTATTTGTCCGCCACCTATGTGAAAACCGACTCTTCCCCAGAGGTGCTCGAGTTCCAGACCAATGGAGCATTGACCAAGAGAATCGAACTGCGACCCAGCATCGGGTTTCATCAACTCGAGCTCACTTTAAACTGCTTGCCGGGCATCAACCAAGTTGAGATCAAGCATGCCGATGGTTTTGAGGGTGAATTGGTATTCACCAAATTGCTGCTCAACGATGTGGCGCCGCGGAGTGAAATTTAACCGTCAATCCAAAGGAGCCTCGTGCATGGCTTCTGCGATCTCGGTCGGACTTAAGCGGTAAATTAAGATGGAGTTGGCGACGATCGCATCCGGTGACCGTTGTTCCAAATATCGACAAAGTCGTCCGAAACGCAGTTGCTCAAGATCCTCCAGTTTTTCCTCCCGCTCATCCTCTGCGTCATTTGAGGTTTGATGGAGGAATTCCTCCGATAAAAGCCGGTAGCTATTCTCATATTCCGCAGACCACGGTCCGCTCACCCGTGTATAGACGCGATGCAACATGGTGGCGCTGATGCAGTAAATGCCATTGGTGAGAGTAGGCAGTAATTGCCGGGGGGAGTGGTTGAAATACATGTCCCCGATGCGCGTGGCCTTGATGCCTAAACGCTGTGGATCGTCGGATCCAAAGTAGGAAAGGAAAACCGGTTCGTCTCCCTGGTTGGCTTTCAGCCAATGCTGCAGGTCGGGGAGTCCTTGCCCCCAATCCAAAGTGCTATCCACGAAGTAGCGGTGCCCTTCAGTCGGACCGCCAGCGATGGCGTTGAAATAGGTGAGGTAGTGTGGACGCACCCGCCAGGAATCCAGAGCATGCCAGACGAGGAGACAGCACGCCGTAAGCAGCCAGATCCGGGATCGTTTGCCGAGTGATCGGCTGCCAACCATCCCCGCCATAATATAGAGTGCCGGATAGATTGGCAGGAGGTGCCGGTGCCCGATGTTGAGGTGACTGGTGATGGCAAACAACCAATAGACCCCGACAAAGATCAGTAGGGGGGTAAGCCGGTATATCCAACTTGTCCTCAGAGCCAGTTTGGACCGCGCACAAACGATGAAGGTAAGCACAAATAAAAGCAGCGCCGGCAAGGTGGTTTTGAGGGCGAAAGCCACGGGAAAAAATTCCCACCACCCGGTCATGCGATATTCACCGCCGAAATAGGCTGATCGTCCCCGGGCATGGTAATCCGTGAAAGCGAGGCCGTAGAGATATGCTTCGGGCAATAGCTCATGGTTCCGGGCCCAGCCCACAAATTTCTGCACCGGACCGGCATGAAATTGTCCGGGTGCTGATGACGCTCCGCCATCGGAAATTGATGTGATAGCTCGCGGTTGCTCCAGCATCACTACGGACCATGGTCTGGAAAAACTATGGTCTGGATCCTGGCTCGCGGCATAGCGAAAGCCAAAGGCAGCCCAGATGAGCCCGATCGCCAGGGCTGCGGTGGCGACTCCTCCACCCAGCATGGCAAGTAAGCTTTGGGTCCCCACGAGTCGTCCGCGGTAGCGGCCGAATTGCCAAAGCAGGGGAGTGGGTCGCAGACACCGCACCATGATAATCAGCAACGCGATTGGGGCGAAGAGCGCGGCCGAAAATTTGGCGAGCGCCAGAAACCCCATGGCAAAACCAGCCGCGATTACCCGGCCCGGTGTGATGCGGTGGCAAAGCCGCCACCACGTTGCCAATGCCAGCATGAAACCAAGCGAGGCTGCTATGTCCGAGGTAATCAATGCGCTGTGCGCCAGCAGATGAGGGCAAAATACGGCAAAGCCCAGCGACAGCAAACCACCGGTTGGGCCAAATAGTTTGCGCGACCAAAAATAGACCACGGCGACCAACGATATTCCGAACAGTAAAATCATGCCCCGGCCTTTTTGGAGCAGGGCTTCAATATTATTGTGAGCGTGAAAAAATATCTCCCGGCCGAACCACCAAACATCTGCCGTCGTCCATGCTTTTCCTTCCCACGCAGGGGTATTCATCTCTCCTGCTAACAGGGGCAGGGCCGCCCAGCGTTGGGGTAGATTGCCGTTTTCCGGCTGCAGGCGGAATTCTCCCGTGGTCCAATAGGAATATCCCGCCGTAAGATGAGCCGTTTCATCGAACGTCACGCCTACTCTCGGTGAAGTGCTCAATGCCATCCAACCGAAGAGGACGAGCAAGACCAGCGGAGCGATGCGTTGCAGGAGTAACATTGGCGTGGACACAGCTACTTCGCGCCGCAAATTTCGTCAACACGCAGAAAACATGGATGCCGCTGAATATACGAATCTAGTCCGAGTCGAGGAGCGACATTGGTATTATGCGGGTAAACGTGAATTGGTGCGTCGCTGGTTGCTGCGGGCCGGACCCCCCACAACGGACCAGACCTTGTTGGATTGCGGCGCAGGCACGGGCCGTTTTGCCAAGGAAATGGAGCAACATTGTCGGGTGATGGTGCTGGATGACCACGAAGAATCACTCCGGCTGTTGCGTGAGCACTTTGCCGCTGATCAAGTGATCGCCCTGACCGATGGAGATGTGCCGTTGCCCGATGCGTCAGTGAACTATATCACGGCACTCGACGTCCTCGAGCACATCGAGCAAGACGCGGCGGCGGTGCAAGGTTTTCACCGCCTGCTCAAACCGGGAGGCGTTGCTCTGGTCACGGTGCCAGCAGGGATGTCGTTGTGGAGTGACTGGGATGTATCACTGCATCATTTTCGCCGTTATTCGCGAAAGAATTTGCGGGCGATATTTCCGGATGAAGATTGGGAAATTATTTACCTGAACTATACCAACATTTTGGCCTTTCCCATTGCATGGGTGCTGAGGCGAATGCGTAAAAAACAACCGGCAAGTGAATCAAAGACCCGGATGGAGGATCGTATTCCCGCCCCGTGGCTCAACACCTTGTTGCAACGCATCTTTGTCGGCATGGCATTTTGGCGAATCCCATTTCCCTTTGGCTTGAGTCTACTGTTACTGGCGCGGCGCCGCGAGGAAACTCAATGAGTGAATTGCAGGGTGTCGAGCGGGTTGCCCGTCGAGTCCAGCAATACCACTTCGAGTAGCTTCAGTGCCGGCAAATGTTGGCCGTTTTTCACGGCGATCTTGATCTGCGTCAGACCTTGCAATGAAACCGGGGAAGTAGCGTTGGCCGTCGTTTCTGCTGGTGAATTGTCGTCGTTCAATGCCGTTACCTGCCATGAGTTGATTTGATTGACGGGCATGCGGGTCACACTGGTGCGCGGATATTGCAACCGGCGGATTTCAATGGCCGCAGCTGTGCCCACCGCCGGAGTTACGAGTTCAAGTATGGCAGGTTCGGTTGCGGTGGCTGGATTGAGTTTTGCGGTCGAAACAGGAGCAACCCTACGCTCATTTTTGACCCAAAATTCAAATGAATCCACGCGGAAAGCCGGGGTGAAACTTTGCAGGAGGTATTCTTTCAGAACCCCATTGGCGGCATAACCCTGATCTTGGAGGAAATCGACCAAGTGCCGCTGCACGATTAGAACCGCACGTTCATCTGCTTCCAATCTACCAACGATCGACTGTTGTTGGGTCTGACTCAGCAACGAAAACCAATGGGTGACATTGGCGGGTGTCGGGGTGGGGTGTTCAGACCAAATATTGTAACTGAACATACCGGGGTAACTAAAAAGTAAGCCCCCATGTTGGCGGATATTTTTGTCCATCACCCGAAAAGCTGCCGTGATATTTTCCGGTAAGCGCAGGTGCTCAGCACCCTTAAGGCCCAGAGGCTGACAGGTTGAAAAGCGATAATGCCCGACATGGATCAACCCCCCCCACCAATATGGCGCTACCGGCCAACACGACCGTGCGGCCCGTGCCTTTGAGGAAGGTTTCAAAACGACCGGTTTTTTCCGCCCAGAAACAAATTGCCTCGTGACACCCGACGGCGGCCAATGGCACCCACAAATACGAACCCCAGCTTAATTGACTGCCGGCGACGGGATAAGCGTGCAGAGTTTGCCAGATAAAGACCCACCCCAACCAGAGCCGGGCTGGTTTTTCCGGTGTGTTGCTGTGTTGATGAAGTGGGACCAGCATCAACCACACGAATGGCAGGCCATAGAGGAAAGTGTAGGAAGTTCCCGGGTTCTGAATCGTCCCATAAGTTTGGATAAAGAATCCAATGACCATGAGGAGCCGTGTGGCCACGATCACGTGAGCAAACCAGGCGGGATGGCGGGCTTGGGCGAGAAGAACGACGATGAAAAGTCCCACGGAAAGCCAAGGAATGAACTGGGGCCAGTTGATGGCATGGGCATAGACAACCGGTTGCCCGAGCGGTGCGGTTACGATCCCATGCCACAGCTCCTGCAAACTGGTTCCACGCGAGCTGATTATCCCGACTACGATTGCGGTCATTAACCCGGACGTGCCGACGAAGATTGGCCAGGATTTCCAACCCATAGTTGGAATTTTGGTATCCTTAAAAAGCAGGAGCAGTGACAAAGCGGACAAGGAGAATATCAGGGCGAACGTGGCCACCCAAGGATCGGGCCACAGTTTTTGCATCAACCAATAAGGCACCAGCAAACTGCCGATGGCGGATAACCAGAGACATCCGCGGGAGAATTTTAAGTTGGGCGAATTCATCGCCATCCAGCTGCCCGCTGCGATGAGGAAGAAAGCTCCGACATTGATTTTGGTCAGTAACATTGCGGCCCCGACCAAGCCGCAAATAACCGCAAATTGCCGATGATCCCTGCGCTCCATGGCGATGGCTCCACCGACACCCCCAATGGCGGACAGGAAGGTGAGTAGACCACCCGGGTGGATCGGCTCACTGGTTATCACGAGCAAACTACCGAACGTTAAACTGATCGCGCCTCCTGCCATGATGGCACTGCGGGTTTGCCGCCACGTAAACCATCCGGTCAAAGCTGAGGTTCCCACCCAGTAGAAGAGCGTCAGCCAGCGTCCCGTTTCACTGTCGAAGGTGAGGCCGAAAACAGTGTGGATACCATGATACAGCGCGTAGATGAAAGGTCCGTATTGGCTGTATACTGTGGCGTAAAGCCCCCCTTCCTTAAAGTAACTTTGCAACGACCAGAGGACGTAACCCTCGTCGTCATAGACCATGAATTGAGTGAATAGCAGCCAATACCCGCAAACGCCGATCGCGATCAGCAAGGTGCCAACCAAGCATTGCTGGGCCAGTGATCTATTCAAAGCCGACGCGTCGTTTGATGATGAAGTTGGGGCGGCGTTTTACTTCATCATACACGCGGCCCAGATATTCGCCCAACACTCCGATACCGATGAGCTGCACGCCTCCGAGGAATAGCACCAAGGTGGCCAGGGTGGTGAAACCCACCTGTGCGATTTCAATGCCCATCAATCGGCGCACGATAAAGAATACCCCTACGGCGAAACCCATACCCGCAATGAAACCACCGCACAGGGTCAAAAGCCGTAATGGCAACCTCGAGAAGCTGAAGATACCGTCAAACGCATAGCGAACCAGGCGCCGAAAATTCTGCCCCGGTTCCCCGGCGACCCGTTCCTTGCGATCATAGAGAACCTCGGCGCGCGAAAAACCCAGCCAGGCTCTCATCCCGGGGAAGAACCGGTGGGCTTCGGGTAATTGGGCAAAGGCGGCCACCGCATCGCGGTTCAGCAAACCGAAGGTGCCCGTGTTTCTTTCGATCGGGAGATCCACCAATTGTCCGAAAACCGCGTGGAAAAGATTGAATCCCCATCGACGTATTCCTTTTTCCTCCCGGGATCGACGCACGGCCAACACCACTTCGGCACCGGCCTGCCATGCTTCAATCAATTGGGGGATGATTTCCGGAGGATCTTGTAAATCAGCATCCAAGGTTACGACGGCGTCCACGTCCGTGCATTGTTCGAGTCCGGCCATCATGGCCGCTTGAAAACCAAAGTTTCGCGAAAGACCCAACATGCGAAACCGGGGATCACCTTGGCACTGCTCAACCAACATTTCACCCGTGCGATCCTTACTGCCATCATCGATCAAGACCGCAGACCAGCTTATCTGGGGTTGGGCATCGAAGATCGCAGTGAGTCGGCGAAACAACTCCGGTAACACGGCGGTTTCGTTGAAAGCGGGGATGACGAGGGCGACCTTGGGTGAACTCACGGAGTATCGAGGATGAATAAAAATGGTAGGGATGAAAGGCTCTTCTTAGGGTCGGTCGGCATCCCAAATCAGAATTTCCCAGGTGCCGAGCCGGCGAACCTCATGATCGGGCGGGGCCAATTTTGCGGCAACCCCCCATTGCATCTTGGGCGAGGGGAAGGCCATGGCATGGAAGTCTCTGGGCAAATAGGCCCGGGCTTGGGTGACAGAGATGGTGTGACCAGTGATAAAGCGCACATATAGACCATCTTCTGCATGATAAAATCGGCGGTCAGTGAACCAGGAAACCAATGGGTTCCAGGGCAGCCACACTTGATGTGGTAGCGAAGTTTGGATCGCCATGGCTTGTTTTATATCCCGCGTGTCAGGGCGCAGCGGCGCGCTGTCGGATTGGATGATGCGCAGACATAGCACCGCGACGACGGCGAGGTTGGTTAAGGAGCCATAAAAATATTTCTTCGCCCCACTCACCTTAACCAGCGAACTCAACAGCAGGGTGGCCACTACTAGTTGCCAGCCATGGAGATTGTTGGTGCTACCTCCCGTGGTTAAGAGTCCGAATAAACCGAGAGGTATACTGCAGATCCAAGCGAGCATGGGTAGACGCAGGGGAAGTGAATGCGAAAATAGTTTCTTACCCATCAGCCCGATCGCGATCAAAGGCACGCCCCACTGAATGGTCAGGACGGGAGCCAGAGTCATGAGGCGTGTGAGCGGTTCATCCATCATCGGCAGGGCTGCCGCGATCCCAATCGTGCCGAACCATAATGCTGCGAAGCCGAATTGCAGGATCGCCATGCCGGCCACAACTAATCCGCAAAGAGCGGTGCGGCCGAAATGCGCTAGCATGGCTCGCGGATCATATTCCAATCGCAACCAGATGGCTTGCGCCAACAGTAGACCCAGGGTGGTTTGTTTGCAGCCCAAGGCGCCGGCCGTGGCCAGAGCCGCGAGCCAGGCCTTCCAGCCATGTGGCCTACCTGTTGTGGTCACGAGCAGCAGATTGCCCATGAGACCCAAGGAGATCGCGATGTTGTCCGCTTGGAGAAAGCGAAAGCCATGGTCGGGCCACAAAGCGATCGTCGCGATAAAGGCAGTCAAACGCAGGGTGCGGGTTGCACCCGGGCAGGGCCAAAAGGCACAGGTGAGAGCGAGGGCGCCCAAGGTCAGGCTCAGATTGACACTCTCAGCGATCATCAGGGCCGAAACGGGTGAGTTTCCCAGTATGGCGGGACTCCATATCCAAAGGGGCACCGGCCCATACATCCAGGTGGAGATGACCCCATGTCCCGGCAACGTGTATACCGATTCACCTGCGGCGGCCATGAATACGGGCACCAAGCGAATGTCATTCCAACTTGAGACCGGAAACAGGCAGAAATTTATCCAAACCCAGATCAGCCCCATCGTCCCGGCCAATGCGATGCACGCTAAATAATAGCTGCGCATCCGGGGCGATACTTCCATGGGTCAACGAAACAGATTATACTTAAATATGGCGTACAGCGCCCTGAAGCCATCACGCCAACCGATCTTCTTCCCCTCATCGTATGTGCGTCCGTAGTAGCTGATGCCGACTTCGTAGATGGGCACGTGGAGGCGGGCGACCTTGGCGGTAATTTCCGGTTCAAAACCGAAACGGTTTTCTTCGATCGTGATTTTTTCCAAAACCTCGCGCCGGAACATTTTGTAGCAAGTTTCCATATCTGTGAGATTCAGATTGGTCAGCATGTTGGAGGTGAGGGTAAGGAATTTGTTACCGATCATGTGCCAGAAATAGACCACCCGGTGAGCGTCTCCACCAGTGAAGCGCGAACCGAAGACCACGTCGGCTTTTCCTTCGAGGATCGGCTTGAGTAGCTTGGGATACTCCGTGGGGTCGTATTCCAAATCTGCATCCTGCACGATGACCACATCACCCGTCGCGGCGGCGAATCCACTGCGCAGGGCTGCCCCTTTGCCTTGGTTGGTATCATGGTAGATGATCTTGTACACCAAGGGTGTTATCTGGGTGCGCAACACATCGCGGGTGCCATCACGGGAACAGTCATCCACGATGATGATTTCCGTTTCTTGCACCGGGGCGGCGAGCACGCGGTCCACCAAGGTGCGGATGGTTTGCGCCTCGTTGTAACAGGGGATCACAATGGATAGCTTCATGCGAGATGGGGAACGATAGATTTCAAGGCGATGAACGGAAGACTTTTCCCATTACAGTGTCGGCCAGTGCGGGATTGACGCTGATATGAGCTGCCGCGCAGGCTGGCAGGATGAGTGAGGGATCGAACAATCGTGCAATTAAACTGGGCCTGTTGGCTGGGGTGGGCCTGGTCGTCCTGCTCGGGGCTTGGTGGTGGTTTCGCACGGCCGAAGTCGATTTCAAATCCCTCCTGGAGCTAGGGGTGGCCAAAGTGCGTGATCTGGGACCGACGGTATTCTTTCTGGCCATGGCGGTATTACCTGCGGTCGGTGCTCCTTTGACGGTGTTCACGCTGCCGGCCGGGTCTGTTTTTGCCCCAGTATTGGGTATGCCGCAGGTATTGATTCTCGTTTGGCTGAGTATAGCCGTGAATCTTGCCCTGACCTACTGGCTGTCGCGCTATGTGTTAAGACCCTGGCTACTGAAGCTGTTCGTTTGGCTTGGCTACAAGCTCCCGGAGGTTTCCAAGGAGAACCATCGCGGTTTGGTGATTCTGGTGAGAGTAACACCCGGGCCTCCTTATGTTTTGCAGAGCTACCTTCTGGGCTTGGCCGGCATTCCTTTTCCCACCTACTTTTTCATCTCGTGGGTGATTTCCTCATCCTATGCCTGTGCCTTTGTCATGTTCGGTGACGCTTTGATGCAGGGCCGCGGAAAAATGGTCTTGGTTTCGATCGGGCTCTTTGCGGTGTTGACGGTGGGCGTGCAATTGTTGCGTCGGCATTATGCCCGCAAGCAAGCGAAGTCATGAGCAGAAAAGGGGAATTCATTTTGGATGGAGGCGACGACCGGGTTGCGAGCGTCGGTGAATTTACCCGCCGAATCAAAACCCTGCTCGAGTCCAGCATTCGCCCCGGTTGGGTGCGGGGAGAAGTCTCAAATTTGCGAAAACAAGCCAGCGGCCACGTGTATTTTTCCCTCAAAGATAGTGAGGCTCAACTTTCGGCGGTGATGTTTCGCGGGGATGCCTCGCGGCAGAAGCTTGATTTGCGCGATGGGCAGCAGGTGGTGGTCTACGGCGAGATCAGTGTTTACGAGGTGCGCGGCCAGTATCAACTGATCGTGCGGGCCGTAGTGGAGGATGGAGTAGGGAAACTGCAGCAGGCGTTTGAAGCCCTCAAAACCAAGTTGGCGGAGGAAGGGCTTTTTGCCCCGGAATTAAAGCGAGACCTGCCAACCATGCCAGCGACGGTGGGTTTCATTACCTCGCCAACGGGTGCCGCGGTGCAGGATTTTATGCGCATCCTGATTCGACGCGGATGGCGTGGACGGGTTGTGGTGCTTCCAGCCAAGGTCCAGGGCGACGGCGCGGCTGCGGAGATCACGGCCATGCTTGAGTTGGCTCAGGAACTGGAGATTTTCGACCTGATCGTCGTTGGCCGTGGCGGTGGCAGCTTGGAGGATTTATGGGCCTTCAATGAGGAACCCTTGGTGCGCGCCGTGGCGGCGTGCAAGGTGCCGATCATCTCTGCCGTGGGCCACGAGATTGATTTTACCCTGGCGGATTTCGCCGCGGATGTGCGGGCGGAAACCCCCAGCGCGGCGGCCGAATTGGTTTCGAGTCACTTTGTCGAATCATTGGAGCGGGTGGAGCAAGCGGCTGAAAGTCTACGCAGCCAATTGCTGGATGCAGCGGAATCAGCCCGGTCACGTTTGGATCACGCGTCGAGCCGGTTGCGGCTCCTGAGCCCCAGTGGTCAGATCGAGCAGGGTTACCTGCGCATCGACGATTATACCAACCGACTGGCTGCTGCCTTGAGGGCCGGGGTTCAGGACCGCCGGCATCAATTGGCGGAGGTCCGGTCCGACTTAACCCGGTTGTCCCCCGAGGTCAGGGTGCAAAACGAATCGCAACGGTTGCTGTCGCTCTGGAAGCGGCTGCAATCCGTGAGCCCCTCCTCGGTGCTGAAACGCGGCTTTGCCATTGTGCGTGATGAACAGGGCATACCGGTGTCCCGACGGGTCGGTTTGGCCTCCGGTCAGAAGCTGCAAACCGAGTTCAAGGACGGCATATTGCCGGTGCGGGTGGAATAATCCGTGGAGTTGGTTACTCTAAGGTTTGTATGAATACCCGTATTTCTATTCTCGCCCTGGCTTTGGCCGTGGTTGTGGGGACACTTTTTGCCGCTGATATGAAAACCACCAAGAAACCCACCGCCAAAGACGCTCTCGAATGTGAACTGGGAGAAAAGTCCGCCTGCGGGCTGCCTTCCAATGTCGTCATCGACATGAGCAAGACGAAGGTGCAGCGCACCGAGGCGGAATGGCGTGAGCGTCTCAACCCCCGCCAATACAATGTGGCGCGCGAACAGGGCACGGAGCCTCCTTTCCGGAATGAGTATTGGGACAACCATGAGGATGGCATCTATTTCTGCGTGGGTTGTGACACGCCTCTATTTGACAGCACGACCAAGTTTGAGAGTGGCACGGGTTGGCCGAGTTTCTACCAGCCGCTGGAAAAATCCTTTGTCGGGGTCGAACGCGACGTGAGTTTCGGCATGGTTCGGGACGAGACGCATTGCAATGTGTGCGGCAGTCACCTCGGCCATGTCTTCAACGATGGTCCACGCCCCACCGGTGAGCGCTATTGTATAAATTCGGCCTCACTGCGATTCATGCCGCGCGCAAAATACGAGGCCTGGGTGGATAAGAATGACGGTTTGGAAGAGTGAAACACGGTAGGGCAGGTTTCCGAACGCTTCCTTCGAATACCTAAAGATATTTAACCCGTAATTCCTCCAGCGTAGGGGCTACGGCGGACATGCCCGGAGACTGCTGCCTTCTGTTTTCAGTCATTGCGAAGAGCGAAGCGACGAAGCAATTCACGATGGGGTTGGAGCTGCCCAATTTGGTGTTCGTGGATTGCCGGAGTCGGCTGCGCTTCCTTCGCAATGACCGTTGAGTATGGAGGTGAATAGCCGCGCCGGTTCGTGGTCTCTTCACCTTGATTGAGTTTTACTCGAACCAATCTGCACTGAGATCGTTCCACTCCGAATCGTCGTTCTCAATCAGGGCGATCTTCTTCTTGTGTGAACCTGCTTTGATCTTTTTTTCGCGAGCGATGGCATTGGTCGCATCATGAAATTCCTCGAAATAAACAAGCCGATGAATGCCATATCTGGCAGAAAACGCACCCGGCGTATCTTGCCTGTGCTGCCAGACACGGCGTTGCAGGCTGCTGGTGATACCGGTGTAGAGGGTGCCGTCTTTGCGATTAGCTAGGATGTAAACCCAATAGTAATCCCGACCCATGATGGAGAAGATGGTCAGTTATATTTCAGGTCATTGCGAGACGACAAACCAAGCAGTTTCGGCTTGCGTGGAGCAGGCGCTGAACCCGACTCCTCCCGTCATGGCGAGGAGCTGAGCGACGTGGCCATCCACGAATACCGTTGGGTCACGTTTTCTTCTTCGTGGATTGCCGCAGTCGGCTGCGCCTCCTTCGCAATGACATATTATGTAGACGGCGGGGATGGCCGGGCAGAACGGCAAGTAAACCGCCGGTCCGCGCGCCGCCTTTAGTCAAGAGTCAAGACCTGACGTCTTTTGATTCATTAATAGTATGCCCGGTGCATGGCGGATGAATCTATAATCCATTAGTCAGTCATTGCGAGGAGCGAAGCGACGTGGCAATCTAGGATAAACATTGTGGTGGTCGAACTCGAATCGATGTGGATTGCCACGTCGGCCTGCGGCCTTCTCGCAATGACTGACTGTGGGAACTTGATCGTCTCCGCAAACAAAGGGCTTATCCCATCGACGAAGTGGGTTTCATGCCGCGCGTAAAATACGAGGCCTGGGTGGTCGAGCAGGCCGGCAAGTAAACCGCACGGTCCGAGCGCCGCCTTCAGTCAAGAGTCAAGACCTTAGGTTGCCCTGCTTCCTTGGACAGTGAGTCAGGAGCAGGTCAACCACGTCATTCGATTCAGTATTTGGCGCTATTTTCATACAATCCAAGCATCTTGTGATTTCGGATCCTCCTGCCAGCGCCCGTCAATCTTTCTGAAAACGACGACTATCCCATGTGGAGTGTCGGGCGTGTTGTGCATGTAGACATCAACACCACCGTCTTCTCTCTTCTCAAACCACCCAATTACCAGTTTGTGCCGTTTAACGGCAATGCGTCCGATTACCAATGCGTCATCTTCGGTAATACCACAGGTAATTGCAGCTTCCCTCACCCATGCTGTCGAATCTGGCATCGATACACACCCGCCGCAGATCAGAAGGTAAATGCTAACGACCAATGCGTTATGAATTCTCATCTCTTAACCGAACTCTGTTACATGCTGCTCTGCGTTCCTTAGCGTCTTTGTGGCTTTGCGCTTAACTCAGGCCTTGGGAAACTTCACCCACTTGGCGCCGAGCTTGGATGACTTCACCACGGTTTCGATGAAGGCCATGCCGTAGACGCCGTCTTCGATGGTAGGGAAGTCCAAGTTCTTCGGCATTTTCTTACCCGTTACTTCGGCTTCGATGGCCCGGAAGGCTTCGAGGTAAATATTGCCAAAGGCCTCGAGGTAACCCTCGGGGTGACCGGCGGGAATGCGGGTGAATTTGGCCACGCTGGGCGAAAGGTAGCCATTGCCCCGGCGCCAGATTTCGCGGGGCTTGTCGGCATACTTGACGACGAGTTCATTGGGGAACTCCTGCCGCCATTCGATTCCGGCCTCGGTACCGTAGACACGGATGTTGAGCATGTTCTCGTCGCCGATACAGATCTGTGAAGAGTGCAGGATTCCTTTCGCGCCGCCTTTGTAGCGCACGAGCACATTGCCATCATCGTCGAGCTTGCGCCCTTTGACAAAGGTCGTGAGGTCGGCGCATAGCGTGTCGATTTCCAATCCTGTGATGTAACGGGCGAGATTTTCGGCATGCGTGCCGATATCACCCATGCAACCGGCAGCACCACTGCGTTTTGGATCAGTGCGCCACGCGGCCTGCTTTTGATCGGAAGCTTCCAGGAAGGTGGAAAGCCAGCCTTGCGGATACTCGACGACGATCTTGCGCAGGGTGCCCAATTTGCCTTTTTGCACGAGTTCGCGCGCCTGCTTCACCATGATATTGCCGGTGTAGTTGTGCGTGAGGACCAGAACCTTCTTCGTCTTCTTGACGATGGTTCTGAGCTGCTTCGCCTCGGCGAGGTTGAAGGTGGCAGGCTTGTCGAGCACGACGTTGAAGCCAGCCTCCAGAAACAATTTCGCGGGAGGAAAATGTTGATGGTTCGGCGTGACGATGACGACGAAGTCCAACCGTTGATCGGCGGGCATCTTCGCTTCAGCCTTGGCCATTTCCTGATAGGAACCATAGGCGCGGTCCGGTTTGACGAACAGATCCTTAGCAGAGGCTTTGGAGCGTTTGGGGTCGGAGGAAAAGGCCCCGGCGACGAGACGGGCTTTGCCGTCCATAATGGCGGCGATGCGATGAACGGCACCGATGAAGGCACCACGCCCGCCACCGATCATTCCAAAACGTAATTTGCGATTCATTTTTTGTAGTAGTGAGTAGTGGGGTAGCGAGGAGCGAGTAGGAGTCTAGCGACGAGCAAGGACAGGGTGGCGAAGCATGATGCTCACTACTCGCTACTATCTACTCGCTACTTTAAATTACTGATTCTCTTTGTCGAAGGCGGCGTCGAACGCCAGGGTGCTCGAGGGGAAATCAACCTGCCGCACGAAGTCGGCCGCTTCGGTGCCGCCGTGGATGCGATCCATGCGGATATCCTCCCATTCAACGGAGAGCGGGCCGCGGTAACCAATGTCGTTAAGGGCGACGATGATATCCTCGAAGTTAATGTCACCATGCCCCAGCGAACGGAAATCCCAATTGCGTCGGGCGTCGCCGAAATCAGCGTGGCCGCCGAACACCCCGACCGAGCCGTCGCCGTGACCCCACCAGACATCCTTCATGTGCACGTGGTAGATACGTTGGGCAAATTCACGAATGAACTTCACGTAGTCGACTCCCTGGTAGCCGAGATGGGACGGATCGTAATTGAAGCCGAAGCGCTTGTGACCCTTGACGGCGGCGATCGCGCGCTGCGAGGTAGCGATGTCGAATGCGATTTCAGTGGGATGTACTTCGAGGCCGAAGTTCACATTCACCTGATCAAAGGCTTCGAGAATCGGGCCAAAACGTTGGCCGAAATCGACAAATCCCTTGTCCCAATATTCCTGCGAGGTGGGAGGAAAGGCGTAAAGGGAGTGCCAGATGGATGACCCGGTGAAGCCGTTGACGACGGCGGGAAAATCATCGCGATTTTTGCGTCCCGGTTTGGCATCGAAGAAGCGGCGGGCGGCCTTGGCGGTTTTGATCATTTTACGAGCGGCGCGTTTGCGCACGCCCTCGGGATCACCCTTGCCCCAGACATCGGGGGGCAGGATGGCTTGGTGCCGTTCATCAATGTTGTCGCAAATGGCCTGGCCTACCAAGTGGCTCGAAATCGAGTAGCAGGTGAGACCGTGATCCTGCAGCAATGACCATTTGTCGTTCACATATTTCTTGGATTTGGCGGCGGCATCGACATCGAAGTGATCGCCCCAACAGGCGAGTTCGACGCCATCATAGCCCATCTCTTTGACGAGAGGAGCGAGCTCTTCGAGGGAAAGGTCGGCCCACTGGCCGGTGAATAAGGTGACGGGTCTTGGCATAATCACTCAGGGTTGGAATTCCGGCCGAAGCTACGGCCATGACATGGTTCTTGATGAAACTGGCATCGTCGCAAGTGCTTTGTGCGGGATGATGAAAGACTGCTAGTGCAGACGAATTGGTGACTCAGTTTAGGCAGAGGGAATGTAAGTTGCAGCAGGATCAAATAATCCGGGATTTTGCCGCCCACAGGTCGGCGTTTTTACCCAGCGCTTGTTTGAGCTTATCACTGGCCTGGTTGAGAGCGTTCAGACTGGTGGTGTCGAGTTTGAGCTGAGCGGCGCGCATGTTCGAGGCGACTTGCTCCGGGGATCGGGCCCCGAAAATTACGGAGCTGACCCCACGCTGATGAAGAAGCCAGGCCAAAGCGACATCGGCCATGGGTTGGTTGAGTTCCCGGGCAATGGTGCGAATGCGATTGATGGTCCTGAAAGTGAGCTCTTCCTGACCGTCCTCGTTGTGCTGGGCCATCTCTTGCTTGTTGTTAAAATGCCGGGTGCGATTGCGACCTGCCGGAACTTCACTGGCCTTGGCGAAACGTCCGGTGAGCAACCCTTGCTGCAAGGGGCTGTAGCAGAGAATGCCCATGTCACTTTGTTCACAGGCATCGGTGATCTCGTATTCCACCGCCCGCCAGAGTAAATTGTAACAGAGCTGATTGGTGATCCAGCCTGTGCCGCTGGCGCTCAAGCGGGCCAAAGATTTGGGACCAAAATTACAGACTCCAAGCGTTAGAACTTTACCTGCATCGCGCAGGCTTTCCATTCCGGCAATGATGTCGTCGAGGGGCGCGTCCAGACCCAGCCAATGGATCTGCAACAAATCAATCCGGTCTGTTTGCAATCGCCTTAGACTGTCCTCGCAAGCAGCAACGAGCGATTCCTTGGACTCCATGCCTTTCCCGTTAACCTTGGTCGCAATGAGGGTGCGATCCCGGTGGCCTTGCAGCCCACGACCGACGATTTCCTCGGAGAGTCCGCCCCCGTAGCCCGGAGCGGTATCGATCATGGTTATGCCAGCGTCCAAGGCGGCATGAATGGTCGCGATCGAGGCGGCTTCATCCTGATCCCCCCAGAGGGGGCCACCGGCGAAGGCCCATGCTCCGAGTGATAATGGTGAAATGGGAAGAGGTAGATCAGCGTAACTCGCGTTCATAAATCACATTATCCATGATCGAGGTCGGCAGTTCAACTGTGTTCAAGTTGAGCGATCGTAAACTTCCGGTGTGATAATGGCCGAGAGGGGCTGACCGTTGGCGTAGGCTTGCAGGTTCTTCAAAGCGTAATCTCCACCGTCAGGATAACGGTCGAGAGTCGGCCCCGCAATATGTGGCGTCAGGCTGACATTGCGCAGGCCGCGCCATGGACTGTCGACCGGCAGGGGCTCCTGCACAAACACATCGAGGCCGATTTGAATATTCCCTTCCTGGGCGATGCGCAGCAGGGCGGCTTCGTCGGTGATGCGGGCCCGGGCGACATTGACGAATGCGCCCCCGGGTCGAATAAGCCGCAGGAGTGGTTCGGTCACACTGCCGGTCGTCACGGGATTCAACGGAGCGAGCTCGACGATGATGTCGTTGTCCGCGAAAAGTGATTCGAGTGATTTAGCTGGGGTGGCCCCGGTTTCTTTCGACGCGGTTTCATCGAAATCAGGCGCGAGCACGGAAACCGCGCAACCGAAGGGTTGAATGAGTTTTAGAAATTCCCGTGCCACGGAACCATAACCGTGGATGCCGACCCGGCGGCCGAAGAGGGACCGGATTTGCTCCCAATCATCTCGCCAGCCTTGCTCATGATGAATCTCGAAGGTCCACTTGGTGGCATGGCGCAGGCAGGCGAGGGTGTGAAAGAGGGCACATTCCGCGACCGTGCGACTGATGGCCGGACCCCAATTGGTGACGATGAATCCATCTTCCAATTGTTTGCGCGTCACCAGGCGTTGGACGGAACCCGTCAAATAACACATGTAGCGCAGGTTCGAAGGGAGTTCGGCGGGGAGAGGCTGAGTTTGCCAGCAAGCCAACAGGACTTCGGGGTTGATGCGCTGAAGCTCTTGGGCGAAATCCTCTGGTGTCGTGTCAGTCGGATCGATCAATTGAAAAGCAGGACTCAGCGCCTTGACTGATTCCAGCAGTGCGCCGGGGAGAAAGTTATCCCTTTCAAAGGGAGTGAGGACCGCGAGAATTGAGGATATTCCTGACATCGGTAGTTTAGTTATAGAGCCAGTATTTGCGTGTTTGCTGTTGGTAAATCCTAGCTTGTGTCGCCCATTTCCGGATAAAGGCATCCACGTTGACCCGGGCTCCATCGCGTTTGATGGCTTCGAAAAATTCGGTCGAGCCCATGTGAATCAGAAAAGTGCGGACCTTGGCATTATTGGCTGCAGCGAAAGGATTTCGCCTCTCGTATTTGCACGCCAGTCGCATGAGGTGGAAGTTGAGTTCGGTCGGTCGCCAATCCTGATAGTCGGAAACTTCGATATAGAGGCCGGTCACTGGTTTGCCTTTGCGATTGGGCACGCTGATGCGACGAAAACTCAGGCCCGGCAAATTAAGCGCCCGTAGTTCTTTTTCCAAAATAGCGTCATTGATTTTGGAGTGGGAAATGCCGCGGAACGGGTAGAGCGGACCGGGAAAGCCGTGGCTGAAATCGCCCACTTCCGTGCCCAGTCCGGTCATGGGATAACCGATCACGGCGGCGAAATCCTGGATGTATTGCGAGGTGGGAATCCACTTCAATCCGGTTTCCGGCCAGCGCATGCTGCGCCGCCATCCGCGCATCGAAATGACGGTGAGTTTTCCTCGCACGCGCACCGCCTCGGAAACATTGATCCCGGTGGAGCCGGGCACCTGCATGATCCCGGGTGCTTCCTTCGCCATGCGGGCAAGTTCGCCGATGGTCAGACCGTGGACATAGGGCACGCGAAACACCCCGACATAACTTTTCCACTGTGCATCCAAGGGCGGTCCGTCCACTTTCAAGCCGCCCATCGGGTTGGGCCGGTCGAGGACAATGACCTCAACATTGTTCTCAAAACACGCGGCCATGGTGTAGAGCATGGCACTGACGAAAGTGTAGCTGCGGGTGCCGATATCCTGCAGGTCAATGACCATGGCATCGAGACCCTTGAGCATTTTTTTCGTGGGCTTGCGGTGCACTCCGTGAAGTGAGTAGACGGGCAAGCCCGTGCGCTTATCGATGGAATCATCAATACTGGTCGAAGCCTTGATGTTGCCATAGATCCCGTGTTCGGGTCCGAAAAGTGCGACGAGTCGTACCCCGGGTGCCCGCCGCAGGACATCGATGGAACTGACCCCTCGCCGATTAACTCCGGGGGGGTGAGTGAGGAGTCCAACCCGTTTGCCCTTGATCGCTGCGAATCCCTGTGCCTCCAGCACGTCGATACCGAGCATGACCGGAAAGGGCGTTTGATTGGCCGGCGTGGGGTTGAGCACGGGGGCCGGCCCGGAGGGAATGGTATCCGGACGCAGCGGTGTCTGGTCCGGTCGAGTCGGTGCTTGGCTGGAACTACAGCCTAGCATACCCACCAGCAAAACAAACAGGGTTAGTAAATTGTTCAGGGGCGAGAGCCGCAGTTTTCCAAGCATGTGCGAGGATTACTTTGGCGGTCCGGTTGGTTCCGTCGAGCGGGAACCTCTCCGCAGGTGCAAATGTATGGGGCCAAGCCGTTCGGCCAGGATCCGCCAGGTAAAATCGAGCAGGACTCCCATTAATGTGCCAATGATGGCTCCCCCTATGACCAATGCATTGATCGCCGTGCCAATGCGCCGACCCCAATGCATTTCACCGGTCGATGGCTCGACTGATATCGGCGGGGAAAATTGCGTCGGCAGGGATTTCCCGTTAAAGACTTCACTGTCATCCTCGACTTCGATGGCGGCACCAAATCCGGACCATTCGATCACGCTTTTGCCCAGTTGGTGAGTGGCATAATAAATGGGGGCGGCCGTAACGGGGTTGGTGATGAACTGTAATCCTCCCAGAACCATGAAATTGGCGCGCAGTAACAGGGCCAGGATGAAGGCAACAGGGAGCTGGACTCCCATCACCGGCATGACCGAGAGAATCGCGCCACTGTAGAATGCCGGTCGGAGGTTCTGCATTTTGAAGGTCCACAGAAAGGAGCGTTTCCGCGCGATTTCCGCAAAACGTCCGACAATCGGGTAGCGATGAATGGCGGCCCGGCGCGGGACAAAGCGCAGCACCTGCTTCCAGATACGAAAGCGGGCGTGACGTTCCTGGCGTGCGTCTTCCTCAGGCATGGTGGGAGAACGTGGCGTCAATCGTCGTGGTTAGCAACTGTGCCGCAGATCTTAGGGCTTCGTTTAGTGGCATGGCTCTCGGTGTGATGGCATGCAGATGAAGATTGGCAAGCTGCGACATCCCGGGAGAGGTTTGCCCGGCAAATACATGGACGGTTTTGCCGAGATCCAGTGCCCGCATGGCGAGTGCCCCGGGACCTTTACCATTGAGTGAACTCTCGTCAAAACGACCTTCTCCCGTGATGACCAGATCTGCCTCGGCGAGATGCGATTCAAGGTCGAGCCATGCCGAGACAAATTCGGCTCCGGGCAGCAATTGCGCATTGGCAGCGGTCATGAATCCAAACGCGATCCCGCCTGCTGCTCCCGCGCCCGGTGCCGACATTGTCTGGGTTGGTTTTTGATGATGTGCACATAGCATCGTGGCGAGGCGTTCACTTTCTGATTCCAGCCGCGCCAAATCGTTGTCGCGGAGTCCTTTTTGCTGTCCATAAATAGCGGCTGCCCCTGAAGGACCAAGCAGAGGGTTGGCCACGTCGCAGGCAATCCGCAGGGGTGGAAAGGCGGCGGGTATCTGTCCCGTGATGCGCTCTATATCGGTCCACGATGCAGGCACGGGCGGAATGATCGGCGAGTTTTGCTGATTCTCAAACTGTAGGCCTATCGCATTGAGAGCACCCAACCCGAGATCGTTGGTGGCACTACCGCCAACTCCCAGCAAAATGGCCTCCGCCCCGTGAGATATGGCCTGCACGATGAGTTCGCCTGTGCCATATGAGGTCGTCTGCCATGGATCGCGCTCGGATTGGGATAACAAAGCCAATCCGCTGGCCGTCGCCATTTCGATGAGGGCAATCTTACTCTGATGCGATAGTGCACTGGGGAGATTCAACAATGCGCGAGCCCTGGCCGGGATATTTTCCAACTCCACCATACCGATGGTGGCTACAACGGGATTGCCGCGGGGTCCGGTTACTTGGTGACGAAGCATCTCACCGTGGCTGGCGAGGGTCAGAATCTCTGCGAATCCTTCGCCCCCATCGGTGAGCGGACAAAGATCAACGGTCCAGTCCGGCCGCGGCGTCTTCAAGGCGGTGGCGGCCAATGCACACGCTACCGGAGCCGTGAGAGAGTCCTTGAATTTGTCAAAGGCAATGAGGACGCGCATGGCAAAGGATCGTGGCTGGAAGGGAGGGATGGATTTGAGGCGACATCAATCAACTTGGGTTGCATTTGCGGAGCCAAGATCGAGCGACGGTGCATCTTTGCGGCGGAAAACCATGAAGACCGCATCATGCTCCAACCAAACTCTTCCCGGCAACATTTGGATGGCATCAAGTGCGGGTTTGTTATCCCAGGTCTTCACGACGTCGTAATCCCGCAATACATCCTTGCCCGACCCCCTGATCATACTGATTTCGATGGGTCGCAACACCACCCAGGTGGGATGCAGTAAACCAATGACATCCATGTAATCCCGGGCTCCGTCTCGCACGGCTTCCACGACTTCCGGTGAGCTCATTCCCGGAAAGTCGTAGGTCTTAAGCCGCGAGTTATAGCCGATGTATCCGAGGGGTTCGAGGAAGAGCGTTTCATCGGGGAGAGCGTGTTGGGCGAGCCACTGACCAATTGCTTTTCTGCCAATGTCTTCTATCACGCTTTGTTGGGCGCGCATCTGCCAGCTTGACCCCACCAGCACTCCGATTTGCGCGGCTACGATGAGTCCCGTAGTGATGCGCAGGATGGATCCCAATGTCCGGTGCCCTCCCTGAACGACGCTTTTGATCGCATGATCCAATGAGAAGGCGATGACCATGGCCGCTAACGCTGTCCACGGCGGAGTATACCAGGGAAACAGAATGATCATGCACAGATAGAACATGCCGAGAAAAACGGTGAGCGATAACCGCCGGATAAATATCGGGAGTGATGGAATCAGCCAAGCAAAGGTGGCCACCCCTGCCAGAACTTGCCCGACATAGCGCAGGGCAATCGGCCACCCGCCAAAGAACCAGTAGGTAGGCATGAACAATTCCTGCATCATGGAAGTGCCTTTCAACGTCCGCCATGGCAGGATCAGAAAATCGGTCAGATGTACGGGTGTCGTGACGAGTGATTTGGCGACAACGGTATGGGGAATGGGGGAACCGTAATACCACCAGGCCCAGGCGAACCAAGGCACATAAAGCAGACCGCCCAATAAAATGCCCCGGATCAAATTAGACCAAGCTATAGGTAGAGATTTTGAAGTGCGTGATCGCAATAAGACATGGGCAACGATCAACACGATACCGAAGATGACGCCGTCCGGTCGCGTCCAAAGCAGGCCCGCACAACTGAGGGCGAGCGGCCATGGGCGTGGACCGGTCGGTTGCTCGAGTTCGCTCCAAAGCAGGAAGACGAAGAAGACCAGAATGGCTGTTTCCATGCCATTGATGGAGAAGTCGACCAATCGCGCATTGGCGAAGCACAAGCCAAAGAAGGTCACCCGGCCGATCAGTCCGATGCCGAGGGAGTCAGCGCGCCGCCAAAAAAGGAGCGCGGCACCACCCAGTAATCCGGCGCTGAAAATCCGGAACAGCCATAGTGCGGTCTGCTCATGATTGGGGCCGGTGAGCCAAGTAAAAAGTGCCGGCACCAGCACGCCCAACGGCGAAGTGAAGGTGTGCACCCGCTCACCGGGATTAAAAACAAGGCCGTTGCCTTCTGCCAGATTCCGACTTGCCCGCAACGTGATGTAATAATCCTCCCAAGCGTGGTTCGTAAACCAAGCGAACAAGAGGGGTAGGGCGATGGCTAAGAATACGAACCACCGGCAGGACGCAGGTCGTGATCCGGTCATGTTAGCGAGCCTGCGGTCGTGAAAATGGCAGACAAGGGCAATTTAACTTATTGTTGGGCGGGTCTATTTTCGAGGGCTCGCATGCTCCACGCTTGACCGGCGATCAGCTCAGCTTCGGATGCAGCCGTCAGGCGGATACTATCGTTGGTCGGAAAGGTTACAACTCGGGTGAAGGCAGCCCGGTGGTTAACGAATAGTTCGAGTAAGGAGCGGTCCAACAGCCATTCGAAGTGTATATCCCGATCGAAATTCACCGGGACCGAAGGGCGATGGTCGAAACTGACCCGATGATGTTCCATGACGATGCTGACGCCGCAAAGTTCGATTTCCAGACGGGCTCCTGCTGCTAATTTCAGCCTGAGTTCGCCGTGCGATGAGGACTTGCCGGGGAGAATCAATTGCAGGGGTTTATCCGCGAGTTTTGCCGGTGAATATTCCACCTTGGTTTCGTGCAAAGAGGCAACCTCAGCAATCGGCGCACTGCATAAACCATCTGCTTCAAGCCAGACGCGACGGGGCCAGCTGAGGCAGCCGTTCCAGCCGCGATTTTTTGGGAAATGCCGCGCCCAACTAAAGGCGATCCCGCGCCCGTCCGGAGCCAACTTCACCTGTGAAGCATAGCATTGTGCACTTTCATCCAATCGTCCGCTTTGTTCCGCCTTAAATTGATAGGTCTGCAAATCCAGGGTGCCGCAGTGCCATTCCATGGGCCGTCCGGGAGCGGTAAACAGCACCCACCGGTCGCCTAATTGCACCAATGACGGGCATTCGAAATAGCGGGTGTCGGTATGAAGTCCCCGCCACATGATCCCCCGGTAAACCCATTGCTTCAATTGACCGTCGAGATTTTCGTAAAGGGGGAGGACAACATCATTATCCAGCAATGCGCCCAGGGTTAGAAAAGTGCGGCCCTCGGCTTGGAAGACGTAAGGGTCGCGCCAATCGCCCACAAAATCCGGACCGTCGTGTGAATCGAGGTCGAGAATCGGAGTCTCCACGTCTTGGGTCCAAGTCAGAAAATCACCATCATTGGGAGAGGCGATGACTTGGGTGGCGCGGCGGGGTTCGCCCGGCGGAACACAGGTATAAATGATCCGCGGCTCCCCATCGGCATTGAGCACGCAACAACCGGAATAACAGTGGAGTTCACCCTTGTCGTGTTGGGGATGCAGGGCGACGGGGAGATGTTCCCAATGGACTAGATCGCGGCTGCGCGCATGGCCCCAATGCATATCGCCCCATACGTCATCACCGGGGTTGTGCTGATAAAACAGGTGGCACCAGCCCTCGTGCCAAATCACCCCGTTCGGGTCATTCATCCACTGTGCGGGTGGACCGAAATGCCAGGCGGGGCGTGCAGGATCGGTGACAACCGGATATGGGGGCCAGGAGGTTGCAGACATGGGAAGGTGTTATTTCAATACGGCGGTGAACAGCCGGTAGGCCAATTCGCGTTGATCGTTGAGGAAATCGTGACCGCAGTCGGGATGCTCGACGCGTAGGAAATCAGCCGGGCCATGAAGCTTGAAGATGGACCGCGCCGCCTCGGCGATACGATCGACCGATTCCCATTGGAAATTGTCATCATTGTACGGCGCACTGATGAAGACTTTCCGCGGGGCGAGTGCGCCGATGAGTTCATGGAAATCGAACGGAATTTCAGCGAGTCGTCCGGCGTAATCTCCCATGCGAGCCATATAGCGATCCTGAGCCCAACCTTGGCCGTTTTTCCAGAGATCGGGATTCCCGTGGGCGTAGTCGAGAAAGGAATCAAGACCGCAGCTCGACACAATGGCAACCAAACGGGAGTCGAAGACCGCAGTGTAGACCGCATTGTGTCCACCGAGCGAGTGACCGATGACGCCGAAGCTGCCGGATCTCACGAACGGGAGGGAGGCGAGCACATCAACCGCACGAGTGTTGTCCCAGATGGCTTTCATGGAGCCGCTGGCATAACCGAGACCGGCAAGGTCGGGTTTGTAATCGGTGAGATGGGGATACGCCGGTGCAATGGTCACGAAACCACGGGCAGCGAGCTCGCTGGCGTATTGGCGATTGGCTTTGCCGCCAAGTCCGACCACCACGGCAGCGCCGAATTTAAAGTCGGTGGGGTGAAGACATAGGACGGCGGGAAAATCGCCCGCATCTTCCTTCAACGCAGCTTTGGGAATGCAGATGAACGCCGGCGTGCGGCAATTGGGTTCCGATTGATAAGTGATGCGGCGCAGGACGTAGGTGCCGCGGTCGATTTCTTCTTCAACTTGCACATCAAGATCAACCCTCTTGGAAGAATCGGAGCCGGGAAATGCTCCCATGACACTTTCCATGCCGCGCACGATTTCGGCGCGACGTAGCAACCAGTCGGCGGTGGTTTTAACCGGGGTGACGGTTCCGTTGGAGTCGTGAAATAGCAGGAGATTTTCACGAGGCAGCCGGGTGGGTGCCTTGTCCGAAGGAAGTTCAGGTGATCGCTGCGTCATGATGCGGTTGATAACGTGCCGTTACCATAGCGGTGGCAAAAACAAAACGGGACGACTCGCCTTCGCCCTAAGCTACGGTGGGCCAGCGCGAGGGTGCCCATTTCGTTTAGATAGGTAGGGCGTGACTGCTGGGCGCGCCGTCGGGTTTTCTGTCGACGGCCCAGCGGCTTGTCCCCCGAAGCCATGCGCGAAGGCTGGGTCCGTCCCTGCCTAAACAGAGAGGGAATATGCTGTTTAGAAAGCCTTACCGTTGGCCTTGGTGCCACAGAGCGAGACTTCGAGGCCAAGATTGGCCGCGAGTGCTGCCTTGGTGTAAAGCGCGAGGTCGGCTTCCTTGGCGGAATTGGCGTAGGCCACATGGATATGGTTGGCCTTGTGGCGTCCCATCAATTCATCGCGGGTTACTCCGTAAGTAACCGCATGCATGATCGGCCATTCCGGGGAAGTTTCCTGCCAACGTCGCTCAGTTTCCTCTCGCGGGAGACTGATCGCCTTGGCGCGACCGAGATCCATCTTGAGCTTGCCGCCTTCGACAAAAACCCGGCTCCAGACAATCTCCCCGGGTTTGGCGATACCGCGCACGGTGCCGCCGCCGAGACGGAAATACATCTTGGGTTGGCGCAGTGAATCGGTGCCCTTGTAACCATCCACATGATGGGCGGGCGGGGCGCTACCGGAGATAAGGAAGACCCATACGTATTCTTCGGTCGTGCCGGTATGATCGTAGTCGCCCCAACGCAGATCGTGCAGCGTATTTTCTACGGGCTGGCCGAGGAGTTTATGCACCCGGTTGGTGAAGAGTCCGTCGAGGCCGGCACATTCGTCGACTTCGTTGAAATGAGTCAGTGGCTCACCTTTGCGGATGATCTTGCCCTGCGCATTGGTCACGGGCGGACGATCGGAGTTATTGAGGATGCCTTCCACCAGATCTGAGGCAGGCAACAGGTCCTTGAGCCCCTGCTGATATTGGATGCCGATGGTTTCGCAGCCGAATTCATCGGCGATGCGTAGTGCGGCGACATAGGTCTTGCACTGCCACAGGACTTGCTCACGCGTGAGCTCGTTTTCGGGGTCTTTGCCGAAACGGAATTTCATACCCTTGGCGGTAAGCCATTTGAAGACCGCTCGGGCCTCCTTGTCGGGAACTTGGGTCGCTCCGTAATAGAGCGCGGATTGCGAGAGCCGCTCCTTGTAGACGCCGCACGGGAAGAGCAGCTCATCGGGGATGATCGCATTATACATGCCCATGCAGCCTTCGTCAAAGATGCCCATGATGGATTTGTTTTTCCGCAGATCATCGGCGATTTGTTTGGCGATGGCTTTGGCCTTCGCCGGCACCTTGCAGCTGCCAAGTGAGGTGACGTGATCGGATTCATGTATGACCACACCGGTCTCCAGCCACTGTTGTAGGTTGGTGAGGAAAAAGTCGTCGGTGAAATTGCGACTCCAGAGCGTGGAATAGTCCACGCCGGCCTTGGTCAAAGAACCATTGAGATTGAGCATGCCGACCAGACCGGGCGCGCTACCCGACCAGTTGGCTACCGTGAGAATCGGAGCCTGATGCGAAATGAGACCATGTAAGATGTGATGGGAATATTGCCAGACGGCCTCGGCAATGATGATCGGAGTTTTGGGATCAATTTTAGAGAAAACCGCCATACCTTCTTTTTGCGAACCGATGAAGCCGTGCTTCAGTTTCGATTTGTAGGGATGGGCGCGGACGAGTTTGTAGCCGAGCATGGCCACAGCCTTTGTGAGCTGTCGTTCCATCGCCTTCTGGAAAGGCCAGGTGAATTCATTGGCGGCGGCGCGCAGATCGCCATTGGCGATGAGGAGAATGGTTTTTTGGGCGGACTTTTTCATGATGGGCTAGATAAAATCGGCTGCATGGAAAGATGAAGCCTGGTTGAAGGATCGTTGCATTATGCACTGGCAGAGGTTCGGTAGGAATGGATACTTTGCGGAAAGGAATGGATAATATCGGCACATCACAGACCAGCTCGTTGCTTTCCCAGCAGGTTACGGGCACGCGGTATTTCTTCCTCAACCTGGCGCCGAAGAGCGGGGTGCAATTGCGACCGGCCTTGGGCGGGCGGGAGCATTGCAACCCGGACTATGCGGTGAATCGCTATGGCTATGCCTATGCCGGTCTCGAATATGTGGCCGAAGGAGAGGGTTGGGTGGAACTCGGTCGGACGCGTCATGCTCTCACGCCAGGGACGGTGTTTGCCTATGGCACGAACACGCATTGCGTGATTCGCACCAATCCGGATCGACCGATGGTGAAATATTTTGTCTGCCTGTCCGGGACCGGCGCCACCGGTCGATTGAAACGAGCAGGCGTATCGGTCGGTCGCGTGCGCGTGCTCGCCACTCATGCCGAGATGCGGGGCTTGTTTGAGGAGCTCATCCACGAAGGGCAACGACCGGGGCGGTTGGCCCAGTCGTTATGCGCTGCTCGACTGGAGGTATTGTTATTGAAAGTCGAAGAACATATTGCCCACGGACCCCGGCGGGATGATCCCGCTCGCGAGCGATTCCAGCTCTGCAAGGCTTTGATCGACGAAAGGGCCATGCGCATGACCACGTTGGCGGAGATTGCGGCGGCGGCGGGATTGGAAGTTTCGAGCGTCTGTCGGCTATTTCGGCGGTTTCACGACCGCAGTCCCTATCGTTATTTGTTGCAGCGTAAAATGACGCTTGCGGCCGAAGATTTGGTGGAAAACGGCGGCCTGATCAAAGAAGTAGCGCAGCGGGTGGGCTTCAGTGATCCGTTTCATTTCTCGCGCTGTTTCAAATCAGTCCACGGCGTCGCGCCACGTGACTTGCTGCGTTACCGACGGACCGAATGATTATGGGTGAAAAGCGTTATTCGTTTGGCAGCAGATAGCCGACGGTTTGCGGGTGACCGGTCCAGCCCACGTCGATTTCGAGAGCTTCGATCATGATGTTGCCTGCAATCGACTTTTCGGGTCTTGAAAAGGTGAAACCGAGCGCGTTGTCACCTTGAAATGGGGGACACTGGGCGAGATCGATTTCGTAGGCAATGTGCGGCGGAATATGCATGCCGGGGCATCGTCTTTCGGCGGCGACATGAATGTTGGTTTTCCGCCGTTCGATGATGGCTTCTGTGGGGATAACTACACCATTGAGGTCGACGTCTAGTTTTTCCGAATCGTGGAGATTGTAGACTCGAAAACGCAGGCGCCCCTTCAGTGTTTGACCTTCTTTGCCGTCAGCCATGCGAAAGGTGAGGGTGGCTCTCTCTGAATCACCGCGGGTGATCCGAATCGTGCGTTGGGTTTGTTGGCCGCCGGAGTGTGATCGCTCGCTGCGCCAGATGGGCAGAAATAAATAGGAGGCGTTTTTCCGGTCACGATCTTCAGACGATTCGATTACGGTATCGTGTGTGCGTGCGACCCAATCGGGATTGTCGATCGTTTCGCAGCAGAAGTTGAAGGAGTAAATCCCGTCCGCGCCCCATGCATGGTAATTTCTCATCAATCCGCGAATGTGCTCCTCTGAAAAGAAGACCCGCCGGTTGAAATTTACCGGGTTGGTGGCGTAGCCGTTGATCGCACGTTGGTCGACCCACTCCGCCGCGAACGGATTTACGCAGGGATACACGCCGCAGTCAGTATCCTGGCAGAGCGCCGTGTATTCTTCCGTCCGGGTGCCATAGTCGAGCCACATGAAATCCGAAGGCGCGACATAGTCGATCCAACCGGCTTTGATCCATGCGGCGGGATCCAGTCCCAGAGCGGGACATTCGGCCAGGCGGGGCGGCATGCGCACCCCGAGCGTAAATCGCGCGCGACCTCGCTGCTCGGAGATCCGATCCAACATGGCCCTGATCTGACCAACGAAATCAGTAAGCACGCCGCAGTTGGCCTCGGCCTCATCCGGGGCGAAAAACCGGCATGATCGCATGAAGTCGAGTTCCAGTCCGTCGATATCATATTTCTCGGCCAATTCGGTGAAGATCGCCAACCGATGGGCTCTCACTCCTGCATGGGCATAGTCCATCGCCACATCCGGGTTGCCATCTGGATTCTGTATGCGCCATTCGGGGTGATCCCACATGAACTGCGGGGTCAGGAATTCGTAGACGCCGGTGGCATGATGCACATCCGACATGCGTGCGGAAGCGAGCACCTGTTTGCCACTCTGGCGCACTTGATCGCAGACGACATGCAGGATGTCGGTCCCAGCGTCGCGAAATTCATCCAGGATTTTCTTGTAGTGCAGCTGGGATTGCGCCGGTCCGACATCCAAACGGGTGAAATCGCGCTCACCCACTGCCGTTTCGTGGTGGGTTTTGTCGGGTCTTGCCGTGCAGAAAGCGAAGACGTCCACGTGGCAATCCTGCAGAAAGAAATCGACCCAATTCCGGACGGCCCGCTCGGCTCCTCCGATGGGGCAACTGTGGATCATTTGGATGCCATCGTCGTTACAGATGAGTAGCGGATTTTTCAACAGGAGGGTGGGCGGGTGATTGAGCTTCTACAGAGTATGGCGCCCAGAGAAGTTCCTGGACGTGCTGGAGGGGAATTACTGGACATAACGGGCGGTATTCCCAGTGAAATCGCCCCCACGTGTCCCGTTGCATGAGCTGGGTTCCGTAGATATGCGACGATGATCCCTTTCAGGCTTTATTTGTTTTGAATGCCCGCCACGGCTTCGCTTGTCTCCCATGCATATGGCACAGAAATCAGCCCTTGTTACCGGAGCATCGCGCGGCATAGGTCGCGGAATCGCGATTGAACTCGCCCGCGCGGGGTATCGCGTGGCGATTAATTATGCTGGCAATGCCACGGCCGCAGCCGAGGCGCTCAAATTGGTGCAGGAGGCCGGTGGTGATGGCTTCACGGTGCAAGGGGATGTATCCGTGGCGGCAGACCGTGAACGCATGATCGCGGAGACGGTCGCCAACCATGGCCGGATCGATATTTTGGTGAACAATGCCGGCGTGGCCCCCAATGTGCGGGCGGATCTGCTTGATGCGGGCGAGGAAAGTTTTGACCGCCTGTTCGCGATCAATCTCAAGGGCCCGTTTTTCCTGTCGCAACTCGCGGCGAAACAAATGCTCAAGCAGGAGAAGGACGAGGAAGGATTTCGCGGCCGCATCGTCAATATCACCTCCATTTCGGTTTACACTTCGTCGATCAATCGTGGCGACTACTGCATGGTGAAAGCCGGACTGGCGATGATGACCAAGCTCTTTGCCGATCGTCTCGGCAGTGATGACATCAACGTTTATGAGATTCGCCCCGGGGTGATTGCCACCGACATGACCGGTGGGGTGAAGGAGAAATATGACAAGCTCATCATCGAAGATGAGCGCGGCATCACGCCGATCCGTCGTTGGGGCAAGCCGGAAGACATCGGCCGGGCGGTGCGCGCCATTGCCGAGGACCGCTTTCCGTTTTCAACGGGTGCGTGCTTCGACGTCGACGGCGGATTTCATCTACACCGGTTGTGAGTATTTAGGGCTGAGTTCGGGCCCTGATATTGCGCATTTTTTGCGCTCAAATCCAGGGCAGGAGCGTTGGCATACCTGTGCGAAGTCATTACCCCATCGTTTTTGTTCATTAAGTCATGTAATTTCTTTACACCACAATTGGTAGTTGTTGACGTAGCAACGACCACAACCCGTAGTGGTCGCCATTGAAAGGCCTCGCGGGTCCTTTCACCCGGTTTCTAGCTTAGTTTTCCAGTTTCCCATGTCACCAGACCGATCATCGACCAAATATCCCAGACTCGCCGCGCTGCGTGGTCTCGGGTGGCGATTGATAGTCACCTGAACCTGAGGGTTCAGGTTCACATGCCCGCCCATTTTCTTACATGAATTCTACTCACATTACTGATCCTCAACCAACTGAAACCCCCAAGAAACCCCCTTTGGAACCCAAGGGGGTGACCTTGCTCAACCGCGCCATCGCGGCTGCGGATCGGATGGTGCTGAAACGCGATGGCACTCGCGTGCGTTTTGATCTGAGTAAAATCACGCGCGCCATTGCGCTCGCTTTTCATGAAGTGCGCACGGACAACGCGGCGAATACTTACCGTGATGATGCTCTGGCTTGTTTCGGCCTCGAGAGTGCCGATTTTGCGGAAGTTTCGCGCATTGCCACGGTGGTGACCCAGATGCTCGAGCTGTATTACCGCGATGGGAAGCACCCCAGTATTGAACAGGTGCAGGACGCGGTTGAAAAAGCGATTGCCGGCGGCAGTCATTGGGAAGTGGCCCGTGCTTACATGTTGTATCGGGCGCGTCATTCCGAAAGACGCCTGACTTCGTATTCCAACAATGGGTTGGCGGATTATATCGCGATGGCCAAATACGCCCGCTACCGCCCCGAGCTTGGTCGGCGTGAGATATTCGGCGAGGGGGTTGAGCGCGTGCGCGACATGCATTTGGAGTTCTTTGCCGATAAGCTTCCAGACCGGATGCCGAAGGAACTACCGGAAGAGGTTAAGGCATTGGCCGGAGCCAATGCTGACCTGCTGGCCAAGGCCTGGTCAGGGACCGACTTGGAGAAGATCATCCGTGATGTTTTTGATATGGTGGCGGACAAGAAGGTCTTGCCGAGCATGCGGTCCATGCAGTTCGGCGGCGAAGCGATTCTCAAGAACCACAGCCGGATGTTTAATTGCAGTTTCTCCAACATTGATCGGCTCGATTTCTTTAAGGAGTATTTCTATCTGCTGCTCAGCGGCTGTGGCGTGGGCTTTTCGGTGCAGAAACACCATATCGCACTACTACCGCCCCTACCGGCACGTGCGCCGGAGCATGATTTGAAGGTGGAGCACCACCACGTGGAAGACACGATCGAGGGTTGGTCCGACTCCCTGCACGCGTTGATGCTTTCCTTCCTCGAGGGGACCAAGGTTGAATTCAATTACTCCAAGATTCGTTCACGGGGCGAACCTTTGAAGACCTCCGGCGGCAAGGCCCCGGGTCACCTCCCACTCAAGAAGGCACTCCACCGCGTGGAGCATATTCTTAATGAAGCCTCCGGGCGGTCGCTACGCCCCATTGAGGTTTACGACATCTGCATGTTTATCGCCAAGGCCGTGCTGGCTGGTGGCATCCGCCGCTCAGCGACCATCTGCCTGTTTTCACCCGACGACAAAGAGATGATGGATGCCAAGACGGGAAATTGGTTCGATAAGCATCCCCATCGTTCGGCATCCAACAACTCAGCGGTGTTGCCGCGTGGTGAAAACAATGAGGAGCATTTCCGCACGCTCTTTAAAGCACAGAAGGAATTTGGCGAACCGGGCTTTTATTTTTGTGACAACCCTGAGGCGGGCTGCAATCCGTGTGCCGAGATCAGTTTGTTGCCGGTGATTGACTGGGAGTTATCTTCCGAGGAGCAAACTGCGCTCTTCAAATATGGTTACAAAGGCGACCTTCCCGGCACCACGCGCCTATCAGGTTTCCAACATTGCAACCTCACCACCATCAATGGTCATGCCACGGGCACGGAAGCAGCTTTTTATCAGGCTTGTCTCGCGGCCACGGCGATTGGCACCCTGCAGGCCGCCTACACCGACATGCCTTATCTCGGGGCCGTCACCCGTGTGCTCAATGAGCACGATGCCCTTTTGGGCGTCTCCATTTGCGGGTTCATGGATAACCCCACGATTCTGTTTGATCAGGAAATTCTCAAGCAGGGTTCCGCGCTTTGCCGCGCCGCCAACCGTCTGATGGCCGAACTTATCGGCATACGACCTGCCGCCAAGATATGCACCTGCAAGCCCGAGGGCACGGCTTCCCTGATCCTGAACGCGGCTTCCGGCATCCACCCTCACCACGCCCGGCGTTATTTCCGCCGCGTGCAGGCCAATCGGGTGGAACCGGTCTTTAAGTTCTTCAAGTCCGTCAATCCGCAGATGACCGAGTCTTCGATCTACAATCCCGACACCGATGATGTCCTGATTTTCCCGATCGAAGCGCCAAAGAAGGCCATCATTCGCAAAGACCTGACGGCGATCCAATTTCTCGAATTGGTCAAACTTGTGCAGCGAAACTGGGTTATCGTCGGAGGCGACCCGCAGTCGCGCTCACCTGATCTGCACCACAACGTCTCCAATACCTGCACGGTCCATCCGGATGAATGGGATTTGGTCGCGGATTTCATCTGGGCCAATCGTCGGTTCTTCACCGGTATCTCCCTGCTACAGGATGCGGGTGACAAAGCCTATGCCCAGGCTCCCCGTGAGGAAGTGATGGATGAGGCTGATGTGCTGCGGTGGAATCTTATGCGTCCACACCGGGTGGATTACACGAAGATGAAAGAGGCGAGCGATGAGACCGATCTCAAATCGGAGCCCGCGTGTGCCGGGGGTGCTTGCGAATTGGTTTGATGAAAACGGAACCAAAAGTCGCACATCCCCTTTCGGCCTGCCTTCCAAAACCGATCTCGTGCTACTAAAAGTCGCTCGTTGGATTCCGAAAGCTACCAAATGCCGCAACATGGATTTCAGAAATTGAAATCCTGATCAGGGACGTAGTCCTACCCCTTCCAGAACGCCCATGGCGTTAAACGGCTCCAAATGCGGTCCACCCGCTTTGGGGCCCTTTCTTTTGGGTCTCTCTAACCCTGCGTGACGACCGTCACAGCACGTTAGGTATCCCTTACCCAGACAACTTATACAACAGATCACCTTCAGCGTCCTCCACCGCCTATCGGTATGAAAAAGGGACGACAGGGCCATCCCTAAACTCCACCGAGCCTACTTGCCTCTACCGCAAGCACTGCTATCCTATAGCCCAAAATATGAGCAGAACATCCACACAAGCCACACAGATTCAAGCGCCTGAGGGCGCCCAAATCGTCGCGCTTTTGAAGGATTTTGCGGCCAAGCACATCTGGTGGAAAACACCCGATGAAGCCTTGGAATTTCCTGCTCGAATCGTCGCGCAAACTATGAATCGGGGTAGTCTCAACGACCTCGAAATACTCAGCCACGCTCTGGGAGAAGAATACCTACGACAAATCGTAAAGAACGCCGAAGCCGGACAATTCAATGAACGGTCCTGGCATTACTGGCATTATAGGCTGGGTCTTGCCTCCGTAGGCGACGTCCCACCGATGCCCGTTCGACAAATCCCATGATATATTTTCAACCCAACCTTCAAATACTACCGGCTGCACAGCGCGAACTCTGGGCGCAACTCGCGCCGGTTCAAGAACTCGGATACGTCCTCTACGGTGGCACCGCAATAGCTCTGAGACTTGCTCATCGCCAGTCGGTCGACTTCGACTTTTTCTCTTCCCACCCTGTGGATCCAGAAGAACTCAGGCGCCGGCTTCCCTTCCTGCTAGACTCAGAACTTGTGCAACAGCACAAGAACACCTTTGAGGTGAAAACAGACTCCGGAGTTAAAGTTTCCTTCTTCGGAGGACTCAGCTTCGGACGTATCGGTGAACCTGAATTAACAGACGACGGCGTAATGGTTGTCGCCGCAATGAATGACCTCATGGCAACGAAACTAAAGGTCATCCTCCAACGGTCTGAACTAAAGGATTACCAAGACATCGCCGCGATGATCCGCGCTGGCGTGAAACTCGAACCCGGCCTTGCGGCTGCGGAACAAATGTATCGGCCCAACTTTTCACCGATACATTCTCTAAAAGCTCTGGTCTACTTCGACGACGGTGACCTTACAAAGCTCACCCGCGCTGACCGCGATTTACTTATGGCTGCAACTGCAAAGGTGAAATCGCTACCAGATGTGAAACGCACCATGAAACTGGATGCTTTACCCGATAACCCCGATCGGAACCCGAAGTTCAAAGGTCCCGAAATGGGATAGCCTTGGTTCAACCCGCAACGTAAATTGTGACTTTTAGTGGTCGCTTCGTAAAAAAGTAGGCCTCCAAAACCGCCACAACGCCCTCCAGGTCGAAATGTAATCCAGAGAGCGACTTTTAGTGGTCGCTCAAACCTCGAAAACCCCGCCTCCCGATGAACCTAAATCTCGCAACAATTTCACACATGCCGCTCGAAAGCGCCTACTTACGCGGACGGTGCGTCCGTGCGTGATTTGGTTCCGGTCTCATTTGAGCCTATTGGGGTTTGGGATGGACGCGGCCGTGGAGAATACACCACGGTCGTGCGATGTTGATCACCTGCCAAGCCGGCTTTGAACCCTTGCTCGCCCGCGAACTTGTGGAAAGTGGGGCGACACCGTCCAAGCAAGGTCCGGGATGGGTGCAGGTTGATCAAGCCCCGGTTGAGATGGCGTTTGCCCATCTGACCTTGCATGAGACGAAGGAACTGCAGGGCGAATCAGTCAACGCGCTGGCCCAAAAAGTGAGCGAATATTATCTGCAGGGGATTCAGGGGCAGCGAATCGAAGCTCCGTGGCCCTGTGTTTTTGATGGTCCGTCGGAATTGGTGGGGCTGGGCCGTCGGGTGAGTGCAGTGGAAAAGGCCGTGCGCGAAAGATTAAGGAAGCGATTCTCCCGCGTCGCCAAACTGGCGATTGCTGATTTGCCGCGCGGCGTTTCCGAGGCTCATGGCTTGTTCGTATGGTTTACTGATTTTGGTTGTGCTCATGTGGCTCTAAAAGCCTCGGTCAATGGTCAGCGTCGGATGGCGGATGACTCCCTGGCGCCCTCTCGCAGCTACTTAAAAGTCGAGGAGGCCTATGTGGTCTTGGGACAGGAACCGACCGAGGGAGAAACGGTGGTCGACCTCGGAGCGGCTCCGGGAGGCTGGAGTTTTAGCGCGGCGAAACATGGGGCGCATGTTATCGCTTTGGATAATGGTCCCATGAAGGGCGGGGCTCTGAATAATCCGTTGATTGAGCACCGGCTTGAAGACGCGTTTCGTTTTTTACCATCTGCGAACACAACCTATGATTGGTTGTTTTGCGACCTGGTGGAGGAGCCACACCACGTGGTGCGGCACATTATTGAGCCGTGGTTGGCTGGCGGCTGGTGTCGGCAATTCGTGGTGAATCTGAAATTTGGCCGGGTGGATGCGGTGGAACTGCTCCGGGAGTTGCGAGCCCCCACGTCGCCCCTGACCAAGTATGCTCCGGAGGCCCGAATTCGTCATCTTTATCATGACCGGGAGGAACTTACGGTGACGGGCCGGGTGGTGATGACAGGATAATATCCCGTTTCTGTTGGAAAGGGCATGGACAGGGGGTGGCTTGAGCGGGTTATATCATTCTGATTTTTTATGAATATGACTGCATGCAAACGAATCGTCCTTGGGGGCATCGTGGCGCTGTTTCTGACCGCGTTAGCCTCCGCCAACCCCGAAATCGCCGTTCGCTGGCGACTCGATCCTGCCCGCAGCTCCGCGCTGGATGGGTGGAATAAAATGGATCTGATTTTCGCCCTCGATGGTTCGCAAGTTGCGATCACCCACGAGATGCAATGGCGTTCCACCAGATATCGCGCCACCAACACGGTCGACACGACCAAGTCCACGGCCTCGGATAAATTCTTCCGGGTCGAACAACGCCACATGGCGGTGTATCCCACCAAGGGCGGAGTGACCCATACCACCGCTGAGTGGATAGACGATGGGCGCACCTTGCGCACGGAAAGCAATACTCCGGTCGAAGTCTCCCAAGGCGATGTGAACATGCGCATCACGTGCGAATACCGCATCGGTGAAGCCGGAGAAACGCTTACTCTAATCGAGCTGCATTCCAGCCGCAGCCGGCCGCTCGTTTACTTTTTTAACAAGGTGAAAGAGGAGGACTCCCAATGACCGCAATGAAACGTATCATCTCATTAATTAGTTTGTTGGCTCTTTGCGCGGCCCCACTGGCCGGTGCCAAAGAAAGGGTCATGGGTCTCAATGATGGCGCCAATGCCTGGGTCATGAATTTCGATCTCGATTGGCGCAAGGACAGCGGACTGGCCGAAAAGGCCATGTTAATCAGTCTCCAAGGACTGGCCAATCGCACCGCACCCCGGCTCTACATCGTCCACCCTCCGGAATTTCAATGGGAGATCACCGGACCGTTGTTCGAGTTCTACCAACGCAAGCATTACGTCAAATTCACGGAGGTGAAGACGGCGGATGAGGCGCTCACCTTGTTTTCGCAATACAGCAAGGGTTACGTGGTTTGGGACAAGACGGTGGGAGCATCCCTCAATGTGGCGTTCACCATCGCGGGCTTGCAGGATGCCGTGGTGGTTTCCGAGGAATTGATCCCGTTGGTCGAAAAACACGGGCTCAAACAGATCGACGATCTGCGCGGTCGCTACGCGGGTAAAAGTGACGCCGAGATTTATCAGGACTCTTACGACCGTTACTGGGACCAGTGCATCCATGATGCCGTCATGCTCCTGGGTGGCCATCGGGGCGCAGTAATGCAGCCGGGAATCGCCGACTGGGGCGTGCAGCGGAAGATGTTCTTTCATGATCTATCTGCCAATCCGGTGCATGCAGCTGAATTAGCATTGGAGAAGAAGATATTCGCTCAATTAAAACCCGGTTCGATTGTCTTTGGCTGGCATCCCTACGGCAAGGACACGGAAGAGCAGCACACCACGCTACTGTCCAGCTTTGGGCTGAAAATGGAAGGGCTGCACAATCTGCCCAACCTGAGTTTTAATTCCCAATTCACTTTCACGCCCGGTTTCAAGTTCACCAACAACCACCGGGTCGACCGCGATGCTAAACTCGTGGCGGAAAAGAAGGTCTATCTTTCCTTCGTGCAATCCGACTCGATTGGGATCGGGGTATGGACCAAGCCCGGGCGGGGCAAGCTGCCCTTCGGTTGGCAGGTCACGATGAATTGGTCGAAGTTTTCGCCCGCTGCACTCGAGTATTTCCATGAGTCAGCCACAAAGAACGACTACTTCATCGGTGGTCTTTCCGGTCCCGGTTACATGTATCCCAATCACATCCCGGCGGAGCGCTTCCCTCTCTTGATGGCGGAAGCCAACGTGATGATGGAGCTGCTGGATGAGCGCATCATGGAGATCATGGATAATTCCGCCGCTGACGGTAATGTGGGCAACACCGACCTGACCAAGGAAACGGTCGATCGTTACTATAAGGCGTTTCCCAATGTGATTGGCTTCATCAACGGCTATGGTCCGGCTCGCACGCGCGACCTTCGCGATACCCGCCCGATGATATCCTATGATTATTACATCGACCCACGACGTCCTCGTGACGCGGTGACGGATGATTTGAATGAGCTTATCTCACTCAACGCAAAGCGGCCATACTTCCTCCTGGTGCATGTGCGCGAATCCAATGATGTAAACAGTCTCGTTGAAGTGACGAAGCAACTCAATGGTCCCGTCGAGATTGTGCCGATCGATGTGTTCCTGAAGCTCGCTGCCAGCAACAAGACCTACACGACGCGTTTTCAAGATCCCGACGAACCCAAGCACTTCGAAGGATTCTAATCGAAGCAAACGCTGCTCCTATATTCAACGCCCGGCCGACACGCCGGGCGTTTTTTGTGCAATTTCGCATCACCAGTTGGAAGGGCGAAGGGGCAAAGTAACCTATTAGGTTACTTTGCCAAGAGGTGTGGCATGGATCTTCACTCTTAAAGTCAGGAAATCGTGAAATAGAGAGTAACCTATTAGGTTACTCTTTTCACGGGTGGATGAAAGGTGGTGGCGGAGGCTCGCGCCGGGCGGAAATATCGTTTCTCTGGGGTTGTTGAAAACCAAGGAACTTACCATATGCGGGTTGGCGGCAGTAAAAGCGCGATTTCAAAACAATCCGGCGTCGATTCTGCGTTTGTTTTTTGACAAGGCGACCGGGCGTCGAGTCGGGCCCATGTGCAAGGCCCTCGCCGCGGCGCGTAAGGTTTATCGCAGCGTGGAACCGGCGGAGTTGGTGAAAATTTCCGGCTCGATTCACCACGGTGGTATTGTCGCGGTGGTAACGGCTCCGGCCTTGCGCAGTCCCAAGCCATCAGACCTCAAGCAATGGGCGGCCCAGAAGTTGCCCGTGCTGATTCTTGATCGCGTGGGCAATGCCCACAATCTTGGGGCTTTGATTCGCACCGCGGCGTATTTAGGTGTTAATCAAATTGTGATCGCGGATGCGCCGGAATCGGCGCGGCCCAATGATGCCGCATATCGGGTCGCCGAGGGAGGGATGGAACAGGTGACCGTTTGGCTGGCCCGTGATTTGTCCCGACTGATTGGGGGATTACGTGCGGCCGGTTATGCGGTGATGGCGGCTGCGACGCGTGGTGGACACCCGCAGGGCGCGAAATCCGTGAATCAACCCGAGGCGTTGGTATTGGGCAATGAAGAGCATGGCATCGCACCAAAAGTAGCTGCCGCCTGCACCCGCCATGTAACGATCCCGGGAACCGGAGCCGTGGAATCGCTCAATGTATCCGTGGCCGGTGCGATCCTGATGTGGGAATTGTTCGGACGACGAACGGATTAGGCGCTAAAAATGCGGCCGAGCCAGGTTTGCTTAGGCTGCTGGTGGGGCTGGGGTAAAGGTTGTTCGGGAACGCCGAGGAGCGGTTCGAAATGCCCCGCTTTCTTATAAAGAATCACGATGTCCTGCATGCCCCAGGCTTCCTCGAGGTATGCTCTCATAATGACGTCGGGGTAGCGTTGCAGCACCCGCATCAGCCACTCCGGCGAAGACAGGGCCAGACCGTAGTCTTCCTCCGGCGTGCTTTCGAAGTAACGTTGGTAGGCAAACCCGGTGCGGCTGAATTCTTCAAGCAAGGCGGGTTTGTCGATATCCTCGGCGATGTTACGCCGACCGCGAGCCAGCAAGCTGGGGACGGTGCGTCCCTGGGTGCTGAATATCAGGACGCCACATTCCTTCGTCCAACTAATGAAACAATCCAGCGCCGCCAGCCACCGATCCTGAGGCAGATGGGTGAGGAGCGAACCGACCCAAATCAGATCGAATTGGGATTCAAAAGGAAGTTTGGTCAGGTCGGTTTGCGAATAGACCGGCTGAGCCCCGAATTCCTTGGCACAGAAATCAACCCCATCGCGATCAAGGTCGCAGGCAGTGATGTTGGCGTAGTGATACTGCGCCTGTAGCCAGCGGGTCACGCGCCCGTGGCCACATGGCAGATCGAGGATATCAGGGTAGTGGGGTTTGTCACAAAGTTGGGCGGATAAATGAATCAATTCCAAAGCCCGTCGCCCGAGATCAAAATATTGTTCCTCGAGGCCTTCGGCCACCATGCCGTCGTTGGGCGACACGTTCTGGGAAGGAGATAACTGGCTGAAATCGTATAGCTGAGGCATACCACTCTGAGAAGGAGAAAGATTGAGCGTGGTCGCAAGCGGAGACTGCAGACAAAGCGAGATGTGATTAGGCCAGATGGGGGATTCATATCCCTTTGCCTAGGATGGCCGGGTGGCTTTTTGTCATAAACAAATATCATGACTTCCATATCCAATCCAACCCCGGCCTCGGATGCATCATCAGAGGGTAAAAGCTATGATTGGCCCCTGGCCTACGAAGCGGAACAACTCCTTTACAACTATATTGAGGCGTTTCTCGTGAGTCACGCGGTGGCCCGTGAATTGGCTGACAGAATGAGAGATGAAACGGGCACCGATTTTTACGAGTGGGTGGATCACCTGACCATGTCGCCCGAACACCGCAACGAATTGATCGCGGCCGGGATGACCGTGGAAAATACCGACGCACCTACCGGAGTCACGGTGTTGCATCATCCGAAGGCGATGATGCCGCGAATCTTTATCTGTGCCGATGGCAGCGAAGACGGCAGACCCAAGGTCATTGCGATCAAACCCGAAGTGATCACGGATTTTCTCAGTCTTCATGCCCCCAATGCGGAGATCGAGGGAGAGCCAGGGGCACGTTTTCGTCGGGCCTTGGTGGCGGAAGAGAATGGTCTGCGCCTCGAGGCCGTGGAGCGACTTGGCTATCGTGGTTTTTCCGTTGATCGTCCCGCTCCGGGGTTTGTAACAGCCATCCTTGAAGTGCAGGAATTGTTCCGCGATCGCCGTCGGGATTTTGCGGATGATAGTGAAGGTGCCCGGCATGCCATGGCGGTATTGGATCAAGTTTTGTCGCTGGTGCCCCGTGACGTGGCCTGCGAATTGTTCTTTGCCGAGGAACGCCGATTTTGGGAACTGCGCAATAATGCCGGACGGGTGCAAAAACGGCGACAGGATTCATTGGGTCTCGGGTGGGGTAATCACGACCACCATACTTTCCGCTGCTCACGGGGTCTCTTTCCCGACTTGGTGCAATTTCTCGAAAAACTGGGCCTGCAAAAGCGGGAACGGTTTTACGCCGGGGCTGAAGCAGGTTGGGGGGCTCAAGTTTTGGAATCAACCACGGTGGGTATCGTGGTGTTTGCCGATGTCGATTTGCGGCCGGATGAAGTCAACGAAGACTATGCGGCCAAACGCTTGCCGGTGAGTGGTGCTTTGGGCACGGTCGGTCTCTGGTGCGCGTTGCACGGCGATAGTTTTCTGCAAGCGGGCATGCATCATCTGGAGGCACGTTTTGACTTCGCCCGCCTACGGGATCAATTGGCGCAGGAGGGAGTGGGCACGATGGCTCCATTCTCCGATTTCGCCTTTCTCAAACAAGCCTTCACCGAGGGTGAGCGCTGGACTGTGAAACCGGAGCGGGTGGCGAAATTACTCGAGGGTGAGCTCATCACGAGCGAACAAGCGGACACATTTTTGAGCGAAGGTGCGATAGGTAGTCACCTGGAGAACCTCCAGCGAAAAGGTGGCTTCAAAGGATTTAATCAAAAAGCCGTAAGTGCGATCATCGCACAGACGGATCCACGCAAGGTGTCGCTGACGTCTTGATAATCTCAGTTTAGTAAACCCCTGTTACCCTATGAATATTGGCATTATTGGAGCCGGCAAAGTCGGCACCACCATCGCAACTCTTTTGGAGTCCTGTAAATTCTGTAAATCCATTGCGCTGGTTGATACGCGAACGAACATTGATTTGAAGGGATTGAAAAAATCCAAGTTGATCCGGATCGATGTCACCAAACCAAGCCAGTTGGACAAATTTGTCCGGAGCGTAGACACGATCGTCAGCGCGGCGCCGTATTTCCTGAACAAGGGTATTGTGGAAGTGTGCGCCAAGGCCGGGGTTTCTTACTTCGACCTGACGGAAGATGTGGAGACGACCCAATTTGTGCGAAAACTCGCAGCGAAAAAAGGCAACAAGGCCACCTTCATGCCGCAATGTGGTTTGGCTCCCGGAGCGATCAATATCGTGGGGGGTTCATTGGCCTCATCACTTTCCACGGTGCGCCATTGCCGGATGCGGGTGGGGGCATTGCCTGACAACGCCAGTAACCAGATGAAGTACTATCTGAGCTGGAGCACGGCTGGTTTGATCAACGAATACTGTAATGTGGGGGAAGCACTCTACAAAGGTAAACAGGTGACGACCATGCCTCTTGAAGGCATGGAACGCATCACCATCGATGGCACTGAATACGAGGCTTTCAACACTTCGGGCGGCGTTGCGACCATGTGTGAAACCTTCGAAAATAAGGTCCAGGATCTGACCTACAAAACGATGCGCTATCCCGGGCATCGCGATCTGATGAAGTTTCTGTTGATTGATCTGAATCTGGCTCCCCGGCAGGAATTGGTGACTCAGATTTTTGATCAAGAGGTGCCCCTAACCGAATCTGATGTGGTGATTTTTTATGTAAGTGTCGTCGGAAATGAGAAAGACGGGCGACTGAAGCAGCGTAGCTTTAAGAAGAAAATGTATGGAGCTACGATCAAGGGTCACAAACTCAATGCCATCCAACTGACCACCGCGGCGGGGGTCTGCGCTTTGCTCGAACTTTATGCCAATGGCCGTCTCGGCCCGGGGTTTGTGAAGCAAGAGTCAATTGCGTTGAAGGACTTTCTGGGCACACGTTGGGGCGGCAAGGTCTACGGCGGAAAAATCGAACAATAATATCATCATGGCATCAAAAAAATCACCCACCTCGGTTGCCGCTGTCACCCGGGCAATCTTCCGACCACTCGGTCTGTCGACCAAGTCCATCAATGCGGGAGTATTCTCCGGCACATGGGGTGGTCGCGGTCTCGTCATCGATAAATATTCACCGATTGATGGTTCATTACTGGGACGAGTCGCCACGGCTTCTCCTGCGGATTACGAACTCACGGTGCGAGCAGCTCAAAAAGCATTTCCGATTTGGCGGGATCTGCCTGGTCCAAAACGCGGTGAAGTCGTACGTCAGTTGGGCGTCGCGTTACGGGAGTTGAAAGAGCCACTGGCGCGATTGGTTTCGCTCGAGGCCGGCAAAATTCTCGCAGAAGGTGAGGGAGAAGTGCAGGAGATGATCGATATTTGTGATTTTGCCGTTGGCATCTCTCGTCAGCTTCATGGGCTGACCATTGCGACGGAACGCCCCGACCACCGGATGATGGAGACATGGCATCCCCTGGGACCGGTGGGTATCATTTCCGCGTTCAATTTCCCGGTCGCGGTGTGGTCTTGGAACTGTGCGTTGGCCGCAGTCTGTGGCGACACTACGTTATGGAAACCTTCCGAAAAAGCGCCGTTGACCGCGATTGCCTGCATCAAAATTGCCGAACGGGTTTGTCGTGATTGCGGGGTTGATCCAGCGATCTTTTCTCTCGCGGTGGGTGATGGTCCAAGTGTCGGCGAGTTGATGACGAAGGACAAACGTCTGCCTCTGATATCGGCCACGGGATCGACCCGCATGGGCCGTCGGGTGGGTGAAGTTGTCGCGCAACGGTTTGGTCGCTCGTTATTGGAACTCGGCGGTAACAACGCCATCATCGTTGCGCCTTCGGCGGATCTGAAACTTGCCATGACCGGAATCCTCTTTGGAGCGGTTGGCACAGCTGGCCAGCGTTGCACCAGCACGCGGCGTTTGATTGTGCACGAATCGGTGAAGGCGAAATTGGTAAAAGCTTTGGTCACGGGATATCGTCAGGTGAAGATCGGTAATCCGCTGCAACCAGACACATTGATGGGCCCTTTGATTGATCGCGCATCCGTGGATCAGATGATGGAGTCGATTGCGGTAGCCAAAGCGGCCGGCGGGAAGGTGCTCTGTGGCGGAGAAAGGAAGCGGGGCAATTATGTCACGCCATGTATCATTGAAGCGGAAAACAAATGGCCCGTGGTGCAGCAAGAGACATTTGCGCCGATTTTATATGTGATGACCTACCGTAAACTGACGGATGCCATCGCCATGCAGAATGCAGTTCCGCAAGGATTGAGCTCTGCGATCTTCACCAATGAAATGAGGGAAGCGGAGATGTTCCTCGCGGCCCGCGGTAGTGATTGCGGTATTGCCAACGTCAACATTGGCACCAGCGGTGCAGAAATCGGGGGTGCTTTTGGCGGCGAGAAGGAAACAGGCGGTGGTCGCGAGAGTGGCAGTGATGCCTGGAAGGCCTACATGCGCCGACAGACGGCGACGATTAATTATTCGAAAGAGCTCCCGCTGGCCCAAGGCATAAAGTTCGGCTGAGAACTTACCAATACACGCCCCGCGATTTCAGTCTACAGGGTTAATCGCATGACGATCTCACCCTCATCGATCACACCGGTGGGGACAAATCCGGCGCGGCGGTAGAAGGGCTCCGGGCTGCCTTCATTGGGAACATAGGATAGCAGAAATTCCTTCGCTTGAGGGAATGTGCGGATGTGGTTGATGATCAGATCCAACGCCTTTGCGCCGTAACCCCGGCCTTGATGACGCGCGTCGATCATATAACGCCAAAGATAGAATTCAGGCGTCTTTTTATCAATGCTGAGCATGACAAATCCCACTGGAGTTTCGTCAGCATAAATACCTCGAAACCACGCTTTGGGCTCAAAATAAGCCTGAGCAATTGAGAACGCATTGTTGGCAACAAAACATTCTTGTTCCGGGGTCACTCGCAATGAGCAGATGGAAGGAACGGTGTCAGCCGTGATATCACGCAGACTGACTTGTGCGGATGGGGAACTCATGAGGTGGATGAATTCAATTATGAGACCGGCAGGTGTCGATATTTTCCGGGTTCCCTGTGTTGGTATGAACTAGGATATTGTTTCGGGATGCTCCGGCTGACCCGGGAGGGTTCAGGTTGGAGCAAGTTGCGGAGGGACCCATTCAAAATTGCCTTTGCAGATTTCGCGGGATGCACTCTTATGCCCGCTTCCCTATGACTATTCGCCCTTTGGTTCTCCCTGCTTTGTTTTTCGCCACGATGGTTTGTGCGGTGCAAGCATCTGAGCCGGTGGGCAGTGACACCGCTGAAAAGGAAGTCACTGAGTTGGAAGAGCAGATGGATCGGATGAACACTGCATTTCGCAAATTGCGCCGTCAGGCAGGAGATCCCACCAAGAACGAATCTTCGCTTGAGTTGGTAACCACCATGCAGGACGTGATCCCGGCGGCATTGGCTCTGACCCCAGCCAAGGCGGCAGATTTACCGGAATCGGAAAGAGCAGGGTTTATCGAGGGCTACCAGGCGGGGTTGGAGAAATTATCCACCGTGCTCACCAAACTCGAGGTGGCGCTCAAAGCGGATAATAATGCGGATGCAGTGGGATTGATCAGCGACCTGCGAGCAGCCCAAAAGGCCGGACACCGCGAGTATAAGAAACCTGACCGGGATTGAGTGGAAGAGGGGTTAAATGGACCAGTCGTTCTGATCCCCTGTATCCTGACGGTCGTCCTTGTTCAGCACCTTAACCCCCATCTCTTCCATAAATACGAGGGATCGCTTGGGCACGCTGTGGGTCACAAAAATATTGCCCGCGATGGTTGATCCCGAGCCGATGAAGGTGTCGCCTCCCATTATCGTAGTGCTGGCATAAACCGTGACCCGATCACCGATGGAGGGGTGACGCTTGGTATCACGCAAAGACTGTCCCCCGGCCGTGGATCGGGCAATGAGGGCAACGCCTTGGTAAAGTTTCACGTGCTCACCAATTTCTGAGGTTTCACCGATGACCACACCTGTCCCATGATCGATAAAGAAGTGGTTGCCGATTTTTGCCCCGGGATGGATGTCCGTGCCGGTGCGCTCGTGACCATACTCCGTGAGCATGCGGGGCAGAAGGGGCACTCCTAGGGTGTAAAGCACATGAGCGAAACGCTGGAGGGAAATCGAGAGCACGCATGGATAAGCAAGAATGATCTCCTCCACGCTGCGTGCCGCAGGGTCGCCGGCAAAAGCGGCAGCGACATCGGTCTGGATGATTTTTCTGAGTCGGGGCAGTTCATTGAGGGCCGCGATGCTCAGATCATGGGCCCGCTGCACGGGATCGGCTTCTTGGGCAAAACGCAGGCTTTTTTCAGTCTCGGCGATGAGGCGCAACTCAACCCTCGTCAGCAACTCTGCGACATGGTTGGGCACATCCTGCTTGGTGAGCCCGGTTTCTTCAAAGAAGCCGGGAAAAATGAGGTGCATATAATCTGACGCCAGTTGCTGGACGGAGTCCTGCGTGGGCAGATTGACCCCATCGAGATGATTGATCCCTCCGTCGCGCTCGTACGAGTCGAGGAGAGCTTGCTTGATATCGTCGAGATTCATGGCGCGTCGTTGCTAATACCTGCAAACGCGGGAGAGCGTAAGCAGGCGAGCCTTAAACGCGGCATAACAAAGCGACGACTGGCGTCCGCGCAACTTAAGATGCGACTTCGAGTCGGGCTTTTTCCGCCAAAGCGGTCGACAGATAGCGTTCACCGAAGCTGCAGGCTACCGTAACGATATTTTTGCCGGCGAACTCAGGTCTTTTGGCTACTTGGATCGCTGCCCAGATGTTGGCGCCGGTGGAAATGCCACCGAGGATGCCATCGCTGAGAGCAGTCTGGCGGGCGGTCTCAAAAGCATCGTCATTGCTGACCTGAATCACTTCATCGATGATATCCGTGTTGCAATTCTTGGGGATGAACCCGGCACCGATGCCCTGGATCTTGTGTGGCCCGGGCTTGCCGCCTGAGATCACCGGACTGGCCGTGGGCTCAACGGCAAAGGTTTTGATCGCCTTGCGTGCCTTGATGACTTCGGAAACACCGGTGATGGTGCCGCCGGTGCCAACACCCGCGACAAAGGCATCAATGTTACCGTCCGTAGCAGACCAGATTTCCTCCGCAGTCGTGAGACGGTGAATCTCGGGATTGGCCGGATTCTCAAATTGTTGTGGCATAAAGCCGTTGGCTCCGTGTTGGGCCAGAATTTCACCGGCGCGAGCGATGGCGCCTTTCATGCCTTCTGCTCCGGGGGTCAGGACAATTTCAGCTCCGAGCATGCGCAACAGCACCCGGCGTTCCTGTGACATTGTTTCGGGCATCGTGAGGATCAATTTGTAGCCTCGCGCAGCGCAGACGAAGGCGAGGGCGATGCCCGTGTTGCCGGAAGTGGGCTCCACAATGACGGTGCCTTCCTTGATGTGACCGTCTCTTTCACCAGCATCAATCATGGCCTTGCCAATACGGTCTTTCACACTGGCGAGGGGATTAAAGAACTCCGCCTTAACGTAAATATTGGCGGGTAACCCTGCTGCGATGCGGTTGAGTTTGATAAGGGGCGTATTGCCTACAGTGGAGACGACGTCTTGAAAGATAAGTGAGGACATAGGGTATATTAAGTATTGGAATTGCTACGGGTCAAGTCAGGGAGTTTGATTCTGTGTCATCAGTTTCAGGGGCTGAGAGGTCAGATATGATACATTTCGGCGTCATCCTTCGCCACCAGAGTATCGAGAGTGTAACTTTTGGCCTTGGCATCCATCGTGATCCGCAGATCGCTCCAGACTTCTTTCATCCGCCGTCCGCTACGACCATCATAGTTACCACTGAATTCAATTAACTCACCATCAATGACTTTGATAATGTCATAGAGGGATATCTGGTCGGCCGGTTTGGCGAGGGCGTAGCCGCCTTGGATTCCTCTTTTACTGATGACGAGGCCTCCGTTGCGCAATTCACCCAGAATCTGGGCGAGAAAATTGGCCGGCACGGACTCAGTTTTGGCCAAATGGTCAATTTGGGCCAGTTCTCCTGTGCCCTGGAATCGGGCCATTTCTGCCAACACTCGACAGGCATAATCAATCTTGACTGAAATCTTCACTAAAGAACTTAGGTAAGGCTTTTGGGCCGCTCGGCAACCCATTTGTGCATTCGATTTTTTGTGCGAGCCCTTGGATCGTGGGCAAGCCGAGCATGTTCGCGCTCAAATGCACCTGGCTTTGAATACTCCGCTCAATTTGACCGCCGGGCAGTGCTGGAGTCTTAGGGGTGAAATTGTCCGAAGATTGATTTGAAGATGGGCACTTGGTTTATCCCGATTGAGATGCGCGTGTCGATTGACGTGCCCCCCTTTCTTTGACCAACCTGTTAATTGATCCGTGAGCGACTCGACTCCTCCACCGTCTTCGTCAGCTTCCAACCCGCCACTGCCACGAAGGCGTAAGCGTCGTTGGGGTCTGATTTTGCGTTATTGGAGTCGCAGTTTGCTGAGCACCATCCAACTGGATTGGTTTCCCGGTCGCCGATTATTGCGCAAACCACCTCGCGTCACCCGTGCCGCGGATGCACGCGCCGGGCTGAACATCGCTTTACTCAGTTTTCCTCAAAGTATCGCTTATTCCTTGATCGCTGGGGTGCCTCCCTTGGCCGGTTTGATTAGTAGCGCTGTTTCCACCACGGTCGGTCCTTTCTTCAGTGGCACCCGATTCGTCGTCTTGGGCCCCACCAATGCAACCGCGATTCTGTTGCTTACTGGTCTGGCCTCATCCGGGCTGCCATCTGAACAGCGTATCCTCGCTTTACCGATATTTGTGTTGATGGTCGGTGGCTTCCTCCTGCTGGGCGCCCTGGCTAATGCGTCTTTGCTCATCAACTATATTTCGCGCACCGTGGTCACCGGTTATGTCACGGCTGCAGCCCTCTTTATTTTCGTCAATCAGATCCAGAACGTGCTGGGTTTCAAAATTGGTGATGCCTCCACCTTTCTCGGCATTGTATCCAACACGATCCGCAGTCTGCCGCTGACCCACTGGCCGGAATTGTTGATGGGGGTTGTCACCTTGGTGATTCAGTTGGGATTGACCCGGTGGGCACCGAAATTGCCCAACATCGTTTTCACGTTGCTGCTGACGAGCGTCTTGGGCGTGGGATTCAGTTATGTTGGTTGGACGATCGCCAGCATCCAAAGTTTCAGCTTCACGCAGCTACGCTTATTACCGGGGATTTATAATTTTCAACTGGTCGGTAATCTGGCCCTTCCCGCTCTAGCCTTGGCATTCGTTTCCATATTAGAGGCCACGTCCATCGGCAAGACCCTGGCGTCGCGTGCGGGTCAGCGTTTTGATGTTAACCAGGAAATGTATGCGATGGGATTGGCCAATACAGCCAGTGCGGTGTTTGGCGGGATGAATGCATCGGGTTCGCTCACGCGCTCCAGCCTGAGTGACACTTCGGGCGCCCGATCCCCTCTGGCCAACGTCTACTCCGGTCTCGTGGTGCTGGTTCTGCTCTTCACGATCGGCCCATTGATTCAATATATTCCCAAGGCGGCTCTGGCCGTGCTGGTCATGGGTATCGCCACATCACTTTTTAATCGGCACAATATCAGACTGGCGCTGCGCACCACGCGATCCGACACCATTGTCTTCACGGTCACCTGTAGTGCCGCCCTGCTGCTTACGATCGATGCCGCCATTTTCCTCGGGGCCTTCATCTCCATTCTGCTCTTTTTGCGCAAGGCGGGCACCCCCGACCTCGTTGAATACAATTTTACGCAAGAGGGTCAGTTGGCCAAGTTGCCCCATCCTGCACGGCGTACGGTTCCAGGCATCTCCATCATGCACGCCGAGGGGGATCTGTTCTTTGGATCCACGGATCTCTTTGATCAACAGATTCGCGAAGTCATTCGCGATCCTTCGCTCAAGATTATTATTCTCCGGTTGAAGAATGCCCGCAACCTCGATGCCACTGCTGCTGCCGCCATCGAAGAGCTGCACAGTTTCCTGCGCAAATCGGACCGTCACCTGCTCATCTCCGGCGCCAACCGTGAAGTTGCCCGTGTGCTGAGCAATTCGGGCTTTATTCCCAGGTTGGGGCCCGAAAATTTCTTCCGTGAGATTCAGGCCAACCCGACTCTCTCCACGCGCGATGCGCTTAAACGTGCGACGCAAATTCTGGGTCGTCGTGATGCCGAGATTCGCATCTTCGTCGATCAGGCCCGCAAACAGAATCAGGAGCATGCAGGGGATGATAGTTGAATGAAGCCGTGGGCTGATTCGGCTTTCGCCCTGGCTCCGATTGGTTTTGTCTAAGCGCACGACTCCATGACTACTCCTTTGAAAATTGGTCTCTTCGGTATTGGGCTTGATGCATACTGGCCGCAGTTTGCCGGGTTGAAGGAACGCCTTGAAGGGTATGTCGGGCGCGTGGAGGAGAAACTGGGGCGCGACGGGGTCGAAGTGGTCAACGTGGGGTTGGTCGATAATCCCGATCGGGCCTATGCGGCGGGCCGTGAACTTCGCCGGGCGGATGTGGATGTGATCTTTTTGCATGTCACTACCTACGCTCTTTCGTCCACGGTGCTGCCCGTCGTGCTCCGCGCGAAAGTGCCGGTAATCATTCTCAATCTGCAGGCATCGGCCGCGATCGACTATGCGTCATTCAATCAGATGGGTGATCGCACCAAGATGACCGGGGAGTGGCTGGCACATTGTTCGGCCTGCCCGGTGCCGGAAATTGCCAATGTGTTCAAACGCGCCGGGGTGACGTTTCATCAGATCACCGGCACGTTGGAGGATGATCCGTCTTGCTGGCGCGAAGTGGATGCCTGGGTCGAAGCGGCCCGGGTCAGCGCAGCCATGTATGGCAACCGGCTCGGTTTGATGGGCCATTACTATGGCGGGATGCTCGATATATATTCGGACACCACGCTGCAGTGCACGACCTTTGGCACGCATATCGAGTTGCTCGAAGTGGATGAACTATCCGCGCTGCGCCGCGAAGTGAAAGAGGCTGAGATCAAAGACAAACTCGCGGAGTTTCATGGCACTTTCGACGTGCAGCCCGATTGCCCGGTGGAGGATTTGACGGAGGCGGCACGCACCTCGGTGGCGTTGGACCGATTGGTCGCGGCATACCGTTTAGGTTCGATGGCCTATTTCTACAAAGGCACCGGGGTAGCGGAGAATGAGGCGACGATCGCTTCGATTATATTGGGCACCTCACTACTCACGGCTCGGGGTATTCCCGTGGCAGGTGAGTACGAGGTCAAAAATGTGCAGGCCATGAAAATCATGGACCTGTTTGGGGTGGGTGGCTCCTTCACTGAATACTACGCGATGGATTTCAAGGATGACGTGGTATTGATGGGCCACGATGGCCCCGGTCATATCGCGATTGCTGAGGGCAAAACCAAGGTCCGCCCCCTGGATGTTTTTCACGGCAAAGTCGGGCGGGGCGTATCCGTGGAGATGGCGGTCAAGCACGGGCCGGTGACATTGCTATCGGTCATCGAAACCAAAGATGGCAAACTGGCGCTGCTTTATGCCGAAGCGGAATCGGTCGCCGGGCCCATTATGGAAATTGGCAATACCAATAGCCGCTATCGATTTTCCTGTGGCGCGCGTGAATTCGTATCCCGGTGGAATCAACATGGACCCGCGCATCATTGCGCCGTGGGCATCGGACATATCGGTGATCGGCTGGATCGTCTCGGTGCTTTACTCGGACTTGCTGCGATTCGCGTCGTGTGAGCAAAATACTATAACCATCTTCAATTCCTAACGCCTTATGATCAGACAAGCATTTGCCATGCAAATTAACGCCGGTGCTGAAGCCGAATACGAAAAACGGCACAGCCCCATCTGGCCCGAGCTCGAGGGTGTGCTCAAAGCTCACGGGGTGCACAATTACAGCATCTTTCTGATGGCCGAGACCCGGCAGGTTTTCGCTTACGTGGAAATCGAGGACGAAGCCCGCTGGGCTGCGATTGCCGAGACACCCGAGTGTAAACGCTGGTGGGCCCACATGATTGATGTCATGCCCTCAAATCCGGATAACAGTCCGGTCGCCGAACCGCTCAGGGAAGTGTTTCATTTGGACTGAATTGTCCGGTCTTGAGGAACTCGATTGTCTGGCTGATCGCAGTTTTGTTCTTCATCAGGAACGGGTGGGTAGCATGGATAATGAGGTGGGCTTTCATGCCTGCAACCTTGGTGCGCTCGACGGATACTTTGCCGTCGTCCTCGCCGGGAATAATCAAGCTGTTGATCCAATTGATGGATCGATCTCCTGCAATCACACCGAGTTCGAATTCAACCGGCCCTAATTGATTCGGCCTTGAATCCGGGGTAGTGCCGAGTTCGTGTCCGGCTGGACCGTTGATCTTTCGATACAGCCACCAATCGCCCAATCTATCAGCCAGTTCGCTGCCTTGATTGGGCGGCCCGAGCATGACGACGCGCCCGGGGTGTTGGTTGGGGTGATCTTTGAAGTAGGCGCGAACCAGGATGCCACCCAAGGAATGAGTCACGAAGTGGATCTGCGAACACTCGCGCAGGGATTGGCTCGGCCAAGCGGATCCAATGGCCGCTTGGCTTAGCTCATCGATCGTCGCGGTGCGTGAGGGATAGTCGACGTTGACGACGACATAGCCCGCATCGGTCAAGGCGGCTTCCATCTTGGCCATGCTGGAATTGGTCCGGGCCAGACCGTGCAAAAGGATCACGCCATCTCTTGCCGTTACAGGGCTCATCATGGTGAGGGCCAAGCCGGTAGCTGCGATCCATCTAACAGGCAATTGGCGGGAGAGTCTCACCCTGTGATATCAGCCATGGTGGAAAACATTTCTCACTTGGCCTTGGGCAAGTTGTCGGGATTTTCCGTTCGTGCCTTTGCCGGGAGGAGGGGGTTGATCCGCGGCGGGATGCTGCCCTTGTCCGGACTGATGGTAATATGAACGTAGCCAATCCCGTTGGGCATTAATTTGACCAGATAGGGGACATAGTTTTTTTCATCATGTCGTATGGTCCAGCGTTCAACTCCCATTTCCGCCTCACTTAATTGGTAGATCGCTTCAATTCTTTCCAGCGATCGTTGGGAGGATTCCGGATGTTCGGATTCGTCCACTCGTATAACCGCAGCATGGACACGTCTGAAAAGAGTATCGCTGGTGAAGGAATTGTTCCTGACGCTCAGGTCATATGACGGTTTCAGCACGGATTCACATCCGGACAGAACGAGCAGTGTCAGCAGAGCGAGGGTGCATGCTTTCTTCATGTCAGTAGGTTTTTGACCGAATTATTTTTGTAGATACGCCCGCAACCACTCTGAGATAAAGGCGGCTTGTTTTTCGCGGATATGCTCATGGTAGTGCACATGGTCGCAGTAGAGGTTGGCACCGAGGTTAACCGTGAACGTATGCAAGTCAATATACGGCACACCAGCTTCAGCCATGATGTCGTCGGCCACTTGATTATAGGCCACATTGTCGGCTTTGCAGCGATGGAACCCGACGGGAAACCGGTTGTGCACCGCTTCATCGCAAGGGGTGGTGCGAACCCAAATCATTTTGGGTTTCATGGTCGCGACCGTTTGAATGATGCCCCGCAGATTGAAGGCATATTTTTCGATCGGGACCTGCTTGGTGCCGGTTTCCGGGTCTGTCTTGAAGTCGTGCAGTCCGCAGTTCACGAGCATCAGATCTGCATCGATGCCCCCAGCCTTGGCCTGAGCTTGAAGAAAGCGAAGGACCATGGACGAGTCACCGCCATTGGCCCCGGTTGGGTTGTCCAAGTTGAGCAAGGCCTCCGCTTCACCTTCCTTCCGGGCGTAGCCCATGGCCCCCAGCAACTGTTGTTGCAGATAGGGTCCGTAGTGAATCGAAATGCTATCGCCGATGACGTAGAGGTTCATGGCCAATCGCACCTGACGATGCTTACTCCGCGTTGATATAAAAAGGCTGGGTCCAAGCGGCGCGGCCACCCCGACCAAGACATTCAATGCGGACGTATTTGGCCTTGGCGGGAACCTCGATATCTATGGCAGAAGCGTCAGCACGGCCGAACTCGGAACCGATTTGTTGATAGGCCAGAATACGGTCGGCATTTTCAGTTTCCACGCGAATGCGATTTCCCGTGACCTCAATGGCGGTGATGGTGACACCGGTGGAACCGTAAAAACAACCGCGCTGCATCGCGCTCAGAATGCCGTCTACGGTGCGGTCCTTGGTATTAACCACGTTCCAGCCCAGTCCGACGTCAATCACAGGCAGATGACTGTCATCATTGGCGAAACCCCAGACGCGGCGCCCACTGGAAAGCAGTCGATCCCATTTGTCGGTGGCATATGGAGAGCCATCGAGCCGGGTGATCACGCCGTTGTAGATTTCCATGCCGAGGTAGTTGTTCCATGCGGCCAGATTTTCGAAAGGACAGTGATTGAAATCTCCCATCCAATTGGGGTGATTGATCACGGCAAAACCGGCATCGGCGTTGATGTCATCGAGAATCTTTTGCCGATCGGCGTTGGGTTCGATCAAGGATTTAGCGCCGACATGCAGCAGATGCGGGCCATTGCGGGTGACTTCATTGCCCGGGATCAGAATCAAGCCGCGGTTGTCCAGTTTGGCATGGTCATCTGCATTGGTCAGGATGTCGTGATCACTGATCATCAGAAAATCATGCCCCAAAGTGGAGTAGGCATTGATGACATCCTGGATAGGAGAACGTCCATCGCTGGCCGTGGTGTGGGCATGGAGATTGCCGCGCAACCAGTTGTCGGATTCTATACCGGAGTAGGGATTTTCAATTTTCATCGTGGTAAATTGGATTGATCAATGCAGACAGCAGGCATGCTGCCATGCCCGTCCAGAGACCTATTTGTTGTCATCCGTGGCGGTAAGGTCGAGCCGCGATGACCTTGGTTTGGGTTTTTTAGGTGAATGGGCTTCCACTCTGGGCTGCGACCGGTGCGATGGAAAATACGGTTGGCGGTCGGGATAATGGAACTCAGGGTCAGCAGTCATGAAACCGTTTTGTGTCTGGGCCTGTGGTGATGCCCATGTTGGATCGGACTTGTCGCATGGGCGCGAGAGCTGGGCGGAAACGATTCGAGGCGTGGAGCAGGGTGGCAATGATGGCGGACCGCCGTTTACCTGGGACATAGCCATCAATGTGGGTGATTACTCGGGAGGGCAGAGTGTGCCGGAGGATACTGAAGGGGCGGAAGTGGTGCGGCAGTTTGGTGCGTTACGCGAGCATGCGCGGGAGTCGATTTACGATATATGTGGAAATCATGATCGGAGTGGTTTGGATGAGCCCCAGGCATGGTGGTTTCGCAAGTGGATCGATCCCACCGGGGAACATGCCAAGCATTCAGGTGTGGATGCATCGAAGCGGCCTTACCCCATTGAGGGGACTTGGGAGCGCTACAAGTTTCAGGTGGGCAACTTGGTCTTTCTCATGATGAGCGACATCAATGAACCCAGTCAGAAGCTGGGGCGCGGACCCTTGGGTGGAAATCCGGGTGGGGTCGTATCAGGTGAAACGTTTAATTGGTGGCAGGAGCAAGTGGCAGCTCACCGGGACGATATTGTGATCTCGGTGCACCACTATGTGTTGAAAGAAACCACGGTGGCATCGGGTGAATGGGAGGGTTTTAAACGCGATAATACCGGTGAGTGGAAATCACACTATCACGGTTACAAACCGCAGGGCGCCCCGAAAGGGGCATCGTATCTGTATTGGACCGATAGTGTGCAGGATGCGCTGAAATTTGAGCACCACTTGGAGACAAATCCGGGTGCGGTGGATTTATGGATGGGTGGTCACACCCACACCAACCCTGAAGACCGTACGGGTGGGAAGTCGCACCTCGAAAGACGCTGGGGGGGCACGACGTTTCTAAATGTTTCGGCTCTTACGAAGCACCATGTATTGGTGTCACCGGTGCCGATGAGTCGTCGGCTCACTTTTATGCCGGGGAGCGATGAACTGCGGGTGCAGTGTTATTTGCACACCTCGGACTTTGCTCCGCAGGGCTGGTATGATCCGGCCGAACGCACGGTGAAGCTGAGCCGCCCGTTTTCAATGTGAAGGAATCTTTTTATCGTCGGTAGGTATCTGGTCGTCGTTGGGATTCGATCAAGGCGCGATGCTCGACCTCGGCTTGGCCATGGGAGGCGGGCTTGGTGAATTTGAGCTGGGGTTCGAGTTCGACCAACACGACGCCCTCATCAACTCCGGCGTCGGCTAAAATGCTGCCATCCGGAGCCGCGACCAAGGAATGACCTCCTGTATCGGGTGTCCCCATAGTGAAAGAACTGCGCAGCACGTAACTGCCGCTATCGAGTGCCCGCATTTGTGCGACGAGGCGAATGCGTTCGGCGGATTCACTACGCTGGTAACTGGGGCACAGGATGAGGTCCACTTGTTGGGCGGCGAGGGCGACAAAGTGTTCGGAAAAGTAGAGGTCAAAGCAGGTTGCGAAACCAATACGGATGGATCCTTGCTGGAATACGGGGTGCGTTGAACCGGCAGTGAGACCAAGTTCGTTTGTTTCTACAGCGGTGAGATGGATTTTGTCGTATTGGGAAACCTGAGCGCCACTCGCATCAAAAACGACGGTGCGATTGAACCACGAATTGCCATCTTGAACGACGACACCTGCGGCGATGAGGCAACCCAAGCGCTGGGCGGATTTTGCGATGAGTTGGATAAACGAAGCCCCTTTATCGTTGGCGCAGGCCTGCAACGATGCGCGATCGTTTATTCCGGGGGCATTGGCATACTCCGGTAGCAGCACCAGATCCTGAGCGCCCGGTTGCAGTTTATCCAATTGCGAAGCCATCCAGTCCATACATTGCCCCGCACCGGATAATGTGCCCTCAAGCGGATAGCGCGGTTGGAAAAGGACGACTTTCATGGACTGCATATATACCTGCGTCCCCTGAGTTTGAAAGGTAACAAGTGAGAATCTACCGCCTTACATGAGCGGACCGGGCGGTAGCAGATCCGCCAGCATGTGCTTTTAGGATATAAAGTGCTTTCAAAATTAACACCTTCTTTGTGCCTTCGAAAAAATATCAGGACTTACCCATGCTTATAACGACAATCCCCAATCTTTGTTCAGTTTCTACTCTACGATGAGCTTCGGCGGCCTGTTCAGGCGGATAGATTTTGTCGATGATTGATCTTATTTTGCCCGCTTCAATCATATCCTTAATCGCGATTAATTCTTCCTCCATTTCACCGGCAAAGGCGAATATCGCTTTTTTATGCTTTAACTTGGAAATTAGAACGGATCTTAACATGTCGGATACGCTAGGATTCCCCATCAGGTATCGCCCCCTGGGATTGAGCGAATTAACGCATTTGGAAAAGGAACTTCGGGCAACCATGTTGAAAATCACATCGTAAGTTTGACCGCTTTTTGTGAAGTCTTCTTTGGTGTAGTCAAAGAAATGGTCAGCCCCAATCCGACGTAACATTTCCTCTTTGATGGGGCTATCAACTGCCGTCACCTCAGCCCCCATCGCTTTGGCAATCTGCACCGCGAAGGTGCCGATGCTACCGCCGGCACCGTTAACCAAAACCCGCTCTCCGTCTTGGATTTTCGCTTCTCTCATGAAGTGAAGAGCATTCAGTGCACCCATCGGTGCTGCGGCTGCTTCTTCAAAACTCATATTTTGAGGCTTCGGCGCAATCGTGCAACTGGCCGGTAAGCACAGGTATTCGCCGTATGCGCCAAACTTAAATCCGGTAGCCCCGAAAATCTGATCTCCCTGCTTGAACTTTGATACGTCTTTGCCAATGGCTTCCACTTCTCCAGAAAAATATCCTCCCAATATTTGTTTCCTTGGCTTGGTTACCCCCATGGCAACTCGCAAGGGCAGCCAAAACCATTTTACCGCGAATTTAAAACTCCGTAGTTCACAGTCAGCCTTGGTTGCTTCAACAGCGTGAATTTTTATCAGAACCTCACCATTCTCAGGTATTGGTTCTTCTATTTCTTCAATATGAAGAACGTTGGGTGACCCGTATTTTGTGTATACAATAGCTCTCATGAGAATCAGTTGATTGATTCTGCAAAAATTTGCCGGGAAGTGTTAACTCCTAACATTTGATATCCCCACAATAAGGCCATTGGCCATGAAGAGCCACTCAGATTACGAAGTCGGCGTCGTCGGGCTTAACGACGGTTTTGGCGGGTAATAACATGCCGGCTGCGACGGTGGCGTGGGTGCCGGGTTCGATCAGAATAAATGAACCGGTCAGGCGATTGGAGTGATAGCCGTCGTAGACCAATTGTTTGGCCGTGCGCAGGCGGATTTCACCAATATCATTCAACTCGAGTCCCGCCGGAGCGGGGCCGGGCTCAAGGGTGGTGATGTCGATGCGATGTGTGATTTCGCTGACGACAACTTGCGTGGTATGCGTGGTGTGCTTGAGCAAAAATTTGCGACCGGGCATCAACGCGCGCGGATGCATCCAGCAGATCTTGGCGAGTAGTTCGGTGCCGGCTCCGGGTAGGTCTTCCATACCAATGATCATCTGCCCGCGGCTGATATCGATATCGTGCTCCAGCAGCAACGTGACGGACTGAGGGCAGAAGGCTTCTTCGACTGGTCCCTCCAAAGTATGGATTTCCTTCACCTTGGTGGTTAGACCGCCGGGCAGCACCATGACCTGTTGACCGGGCCGCACGATGCCACCCGCGATTTGGCCGCTGAAACCGCGAAAATCATGTAGTTTCTCATCCTTGGGATTGTTGGGACGATTGACCCACTGCACGGGAAAACGAAACCCCTGCAGATTCCAATCGCTCGCGATGTGCACGGTCTCGAGATGGCCGAGCAGGGACGGACCGGCATACCAAGGAGTCTTGGCCGAAAGCGTCACGACGTTGTCGCCATTGAGCGCACTGATGGGGATGAATTTAACATCCTTGATGTCGAGACGAGGGAGAAATTGTTCAAACTCGGCGCGGATTTCGTTAAAGCGATCTTCACTCCAATCCACGAGGTCCATTTTGTTGATGGCGACGACGAGATGAGGAATGCGTAGCAGTGAGGCAATGCAAGTATGGCGGCGGCTTTGTTCGATGACCCCGGTGCGTGCATCCACCAACACGATCGACAGGTTGGCGTTGGATGCGCCCGTGACCATGTTGCGCGTGTATTGCACGTGGCCGGGAGTATCCGCGATGATGAACTTGCGGCGCAGGGTGGCAAAGTAACGATAGGCTACATCGATGGTGATGCCCTGTTCGCGCTCGGCCCGCAGCCCATCGGTGAGATTGGCGAGATTGATTTCTCCACCTCCGGTGAGATCGGCCGAACGTTGCAACGCCTCCAGCTGATCCTCCATGAGCGACTTTGAATCGTAGAGCAGACGACCGATGAGCGTGGATTTGCCGTCATCGACACTGCCGCAAGTGTTGAAGCGAAGGATGTCGATAGGCGCGACCGGGGATGCCTTCGAAGTGGGTGCGGAGGCTGAAATGGAAGCAGGCATGATCAGAAATATCCTTGTTTTTTGCGGTCTTCCATTGCGGCCTCGGAAGTGAGGTCGTCAGCGCGAGAACCGCGTTCAGTGACCCGGGCGGCAGCGATCTCGGTGATGATATCATCCACCGTATTGGCGGGTGATTCGATCATGCCCGTGCTGATGATGTCGCCGATGGAGCGCACACGCACGACGAGCTCCTTGACCGCTTCAGTGGGCTTGGGTGGCACCAGATCAGTGACCGGCAACCATTGATTCTGCCGGCGCACACATGGCCGCGGATGGCTGAAATAGATCGAGGGCACTTCGAGCTGTTCGCGCTTGATGTATTCCCACACATCGGACTCTGTCCAATTGCTGATGGGAAACGCCCGCATGTGTTCGCCGGGATTCACGAGCGTGTTATAGAGATTCCAGATTTCCGGCCGTTGGTTCTTTGGATCCCATTGGCCGAAACTGTCACGAAAGCTGAAGAAGCGTTCCTTGGCGCGGGCCTTTTCCTCGTCGCGTCGGGCCCCACCAATCAAGCAGTCGAAGCGGAATTCTTCCGCGGCGGCGAGCAGGGTAGGGATTTGCATCCGGTTGCGACTGATCTCACCGGGCGCGGGTATGGCGATACCGCTGGCAATGGCATCCTCGACTTTGCGCACGATCAATTTGGCGCCAAGTTGCCCTGCCCGCCGGTCACGGAATTCATTGAGTTCCGGAAAATGATGACCGGTGTCCACATTGAGCAACGGCATGGGCAGTTCGGAGGGCCGAAAGGCTTTTTCCGCCAGACGCAGGAGACAGATGGAGTCCTTGCCGCCCGAAAAAAGAATGGCTGGCCGTTCGAATTCACCGGCGACTTCACGCATGATGTGAATGGCCTCGGTTTCGAGATACTGCAAGTGATCGAGATGATAATTAGTCACGAAAATTCAGGGGGATTGGCTGATTAGGGTCGGAACGAGCCGCACCCGCGTTCAGATCCCGGCGCCATGGGCGACGGTATCAATGGCATCCTTGCCCCAGGCGGCGTGCAGTCCGCACTCACGTTTTTCATCGGCCTTCGCGGGATCAAAGTAATCCCACTCGTTAGGTAGATCGTGCTCAGTGAGGTAGGCTTCCATGTCCGCATCACTCCAATGAAAGACCGGACTGATTTTTAATGCCCCAAAGTTCTTGTCGGCGGAAACGATGTCCAGCTCCGCGCGATTTGGGTTCTGCACTTTACGCAGGGCCGTGACCCATATTTTGGGCGCGAGTTCGCTCATGCCGCGCTGAAAGGGCTCGAGTTTCATCTGTGTGCTGAAGAGCTTGAGAGCGGCTTCGTCGGTTGTATCCGGCACCGAGCCAAATACGGCATTCCGATGGGCCACGGTTAATTTTGGCAGATAAGGTTGCAGGTTGAGGCCCAGCTGATCGCGCAGCTTCTCGGCGTGGAGATAGGTGGCGGGGCGATTATAGCCGTGATCCACCCAGAGCACGGGAATGTCTGCCTGGGCTTGGGTGGCCAGATGCAACACCACGGCTTCGTAGGGACGAAAGTTGGTCGAGACGATGGCGTGAGCGGGCGATTGAGCGATGGCCCATTGCACGATTTCCAACGGGGTTTTTTTGCGAAGCTCGGTATTCCAAGCCGTGATTTGATCAGAGTTCATGTCGGTCAATTGTTAGCGGTTTCAGCAGCGGCGACTTGCTCGGGCCAGAGCACCCGGGCCGCGAAATCACCGAAGCGTTCCCCCGTCGTGCGTTCCGCTTTCCAGCGCGCAAACAACGGACCAAGTTCGGCTTCGATCTCGGGATCCTTGACGACTTCCTTGTAAACTCGATTGAGGCGCGTACCGGCGGCGTTGCCCCCGAGCCAAAGTTGGTAGCGTCCGGGTGCTTTACCGACGAAGGCGATCTCAGCCATATAGGGACGAGCGCAGCCGTTGGGGCAACCCGTTGAGCGAATGATGATTTCTTCACCCCCGAGGCCGAGTTCACCACCAAGTTTTTCTATCCGATCAATCAGGGCGGGTAGCATGCGCTCGGACTCTGCCAGACCCAAACCGCAGGTCGGCAGGGAAGGGCATGCCATCGCGGCGGCATGCATGATCGAGGTCTGGTTGTCGACCTTGACGCCATGCGAAGCAAGTAGGGCAGTGATGCCCTCACGATCGGCATCGGCGATATTTGCGATGATGACATTCTGGTTCGCGGAGAGACGGAATTCAACCTGCGGAAATTGCTCGGCGACGTCCCGGAATGCGGATTTCTGGGAATGCCCCTCGACGTTCTTGATGCGACCGGTTTCGACGAAGACAGTAAGGAAGAGTTTGCCGTCCACGCCACGATGCCAGCCGTAGAGATCGCCGGTGGTGGTGAATTCGTAAGCGCGTGCGTCTTGGATCGTAAGACCGGAGCGTTGGTTCACTTCCTGGCGGATCCACTCGATGCCGCGTTCCTCGACCACATACTTGAGGCGGGCATGTTTGCGATTCGTGCGATCGCCGAAGTCGCGATGGATGGTCAGGACGGCTTTCGCGACGTCGACGATTTGATCCGGAGTGATGAAACCGAGGACATCCGCGAGGCGCGGGAAAGTTTGCACGTTATTGTGACTGCGGCCCATGCCGCCACCGACCACCACATTGTAGCCAATGAGTTGATCCTCCTCGGTTATGGCGATGTAGCCAAGGTCGTTGGTGAAGATATCCATGTCGTTTACCGGTGGGATGACCAAGCTGACCTTGAATTTGCGTGGCAGGTAGGTCTTCCCGTAAAGCGGATCGACGAAGTTTTTATTCGCTGGGTCCTCGAGATCGAGTTGCTGCCCATCTATCCAAATGGAGTGATATGATCCGGTCTGGGGGGTAAGGGCATCAGCCAACTTCACGCTGTCTTGATAGACGAGTTCCCGCGCCTTGGTGATGGCGGGAGTCGGAGAAGCCGTGACGTTGCGGCTTACGTCGCCGCAAGCGGCGAGGGTGGAGAGCAGCGATTCGTTGATCTTCTTAACCAAGGGACCGAGACCGGATAAAACCACTCCGTGAAATTGAATGCTTTGGCGCGTGGTGAGTCTCAATGTGTCGTTGCCGTGAGTCGTGGCCAGATCGTCGAAGGTGATCCACTGGGCCGCGGTCATGACGCCGCCCGGAATTCGTCCCCGGATCATCATCATGTATTTCTTACCGGTCTTGCGCAGATCGCGGTCATCCTGCTGATAGGCACCGTGAAATTTCAGAAACTGAGTGTCGTCGTTGGAAAAGCGATCGGCCGTGGGGTCGGCCATGGTGGCCGCGAGGTTACCCGCCAACGTAGGATCGTTATGCTTGAGGATCTCGTTGTGGGTGAATTTGGTTGGGTCGGGAGTGGGCATGAAAATTGAAGTTGATTAATTAAGTGAAGAACTAAAGATAAAGCAAATCAGATGAGTAAAGCACAAAAATTCCATTATGACGGGGATAAGAAAGGTGGGCGGGTCACTTTGGTTGGCGCTGGACCCGGTGCCGTTGATTTACTGACCTTGCGTGGGCAACGTATTCTGGCTGAGGCGGATGTGGTTGTATACGATGATTTGGTAAACACTGCTTTACTGGATTTTTGTCCTGAGTCGACCAAACGCATTTATGTGGGGAAGCGCGCGGGGGTTCACTCGATGGCTCAGGTCATGATTTCTGAAATACTGGTGGCAGAAGCGAAGCCAGACGTGCATGTGGTACGGCTGAAAGGCGGAGATCCCCTGGTTTTTGGCCGCGGAGGCGAGGAGATGCAGGCCTTGGCCGAGGCGGGAATTCCTTGTGAAGTGGTGCCAGGGGTGACGGCGGCCATTGCGGCGGGTGCGAGTGCCGGGATCCCATTGACTCATCGAGATCATGCTTCGGCGGTGGTGTTTGTGACCGGGCATGAATGTGCCGGTAAGAAAGATACGCACGCCCACGTGGATTGGGCGGCATTGGCCAAGGCTGGTGCAACACTTTGCATTTATATGGGGGTGCGCCGATTGCCGGACATCGCAACGGCATTGCAGAATGGTGGTTTGGCGGGCGCGACTCCGGTCGCCGTCGTCGCTAATGCAACCTTGCCGGTTCAGAGTGTTCACTTTACCACCCTGATGGCTGCACCGACCTTGAGCACGACCCTGGAGGGACAGCCATCTTTGATTATCGTCGGTGAAGTTGTGCGCTGGGCGGAGTTGCAGGAAACGATGCAGTCGCTCCAGCTTGCGGGATGATGCTGTTTTGGCCCTCACATCTGAGGCCCCCAGTAGTTAACCACGAATGGACACGAATAACCACGAATTGGGTAAAATCTTCCAAACATTTTTGGGAGGAATCCGAATCCTTCAGCCTGGTAAATGCAGGATGGGGGCATTTCCATCGTGAAAATCATACTGGTTGATAACGGCTCGCTCGAACCGCCGGCGATTTTGGCGACACGCACCTTGGCCGAAAAACTGTCGGTGCGTATCAAGCAACATGTGCACCCGGTGTCGCTGTTGCATTCAGACAATATCCCCGCGGATAAATTGAATGGGGTGGTCGCCGAAACCATCGAAACGTTTCTACGTCGCGAGGCGAGGCAGGGCGAAATGGACTTCAAAGTACTCCCCTTGTTCTTTGGTCCCAGTCGCGCTCTTACGGAATACCTCCCGGAATTAGTGGAAAAATTGCGGCGTGATTTTGCTTCCCTGCGTTTGTCGGTGGCCCCTGCGCTTTATCAGGCCCGGGACGATCGGCTTGCCCAGATGCTGACTGATCGGGTGCGAGAGACCAAACAGGTGTTGGGGCTATCGCCCACTGAACCCGTGCGCGTGGCCTTGGTCGATCACGGGAGCCCGGTTGCTGCAGTGACCGCCGTTCGCGATGCGCTGGCCGTGAAGTTGGCGGGAACCCTTGGGGCATCCGCATCAGCGGTGGCGCCATGCAGTATGGAGCGTCGACCGGGGCCTGCTTATGCGTTAAACGAACCTTTGCTGGCGGATCTATTGGCGCGCGATCGTTGGAACGCGGGCTCAGTGATTGTAGCCCAGTTGTTTTTAAACCCGGGCCGCCATGCGGGTCCCGGTGGTGACATAGAGCAGATTTGTCGTCAGGCCGAAGCCAATGCACCTGCTCTGAGGACAATACGCACGGAAGTGCTCGGCTCACACCCCATGCTGACCGATATCTTGGTGGACCGCTGTCATGGATTGGCGGCAAGCACGCCCCAACCGCACCGCTGAATGGTTCTCTTTTCCGGGCACATTCTGAAGAGCTGTAGCCGAGGGCGGTGACCCCGGGAGCATGTTATGAGTCCATGCTCACTTGCGACCAACCAGCCGGGCGCATCGAGCCCAACTACAAAATATTGAAGACCATTTTATCATCCCAAGCCCTGCGCCCATCTAGCGCAGGGCTGAAGATGAAGTTGATCATGCCATCTGGCTGCGCCAGCGGGTCAGAGGGATACCACCCAAGGCAATAAAGGCCATCTGGCTGCTCACAAATATGACCAAGGCCCAGAAGGCTGAATCCATGAAACCGTAACTGTGGAGTCCGACCCCCAGCATGTTCACTCCGAACCAGCTCCAGCTCGTGACCACATTACCGAAGATGGCGAGATTCATCAGGCCGCGCGTGCGTACAAAGCCACCCCACCGGGCATGGAGAATAAGTGCATTCCACAAGACGATGATGAGGGCTCCGTTTTCCTTTGGATCCCAGCCCCAGAAACGGCCCCACGATTGATCAGCCCAGATGCCACCGAGCACGGTGCCGATGAAGCTGAAGAAGGTGGCAAAGCATACGATGCCATAAACCATGCGGGCCATGGAATCTGCCGTGGCTTTATCGAGTGATTTGGTCAGTACCCCACGGGTCACGAATATGAGAGCAAGAAACCCGGCCAGGTAGGTGGCCGAATAGCCGACGGTCACCGTGACCACATGAGTCGCCAGCCAGAAGTTGGAATCGAGCACCGCGCGCATCATTTCCATGGTGTCACCACCCAATGAGAGATGATGGGCAATCAACAGAGTGCTGAAGCCAATCAAACCTGCGGCTACGCTGCCAATGGCATTCCGATACATCCTTTCCAAGAAGAGGCAGAGTCCAACGGCACCCCAACCGACAAACAAAGCGGAGGAGTAGAGATTGGTGACCGGAGGTCGGTCCTCCAACCACATGCGCGTGGCAATACCTGCGGTGGAGAGCACCCACGCCAACAGGATCAACCAGAAGGCCGAACGACCGAGTGAATCCGGCCATTTGAGCCACGAAAACAAGGCGACCAATAATGCCAACACGTAGAGTACGGTGCTGGTATAGAATGGTTGAGAAGAATTAAACCCTGCCTCGATGTTGCACTTGGTCATGGCGGCCGGAATCGAAGCATCCAACCGGGCACGATACTCATGCACGAGTTGATTGAATTTCTCGGGTTGGTAATTCCGCCAGGCCAGACCGATGTCCGTGTAACTGGCGGCCGCTTTATCAATTCGTCCATCCAGGACACTCGCCATCAGCGAAGCGCCAAAATTCTTCCACGCCATGGGATCGTCACCGCCTTCGGCAGGCGGAATCATCAGCAGGTAGCCGGTGGACTCCAAGGCCGAGAACGTGACACTCATGTCCAATAAAATGCGGGCGGCCTTTTCATCATAAGGTTGACCAGCCTCCCGGGCGGCATTGGCGAGCACGCCGGCGGGAACCAGCGTATTAAACTGAGCCAACCGTTCGAGAAATCCGTGCACGCCCGGGGCAATCACACTGCTTTGCAGACGTTGATAAATGACGATGTTATTCCTCAATTGCACCACGGCGCGTTGGAAGCTGCTGCGCAGCGGAGTTTCAACCGCATCGGCCAAGCGGGCCTGGCGATCGAGATCGGACAGACCTGCGACGAATTGGGTTAGGCTGAAACGCTTCTTACCTGCTCCCATCTCCGGCGTGAGGTGGAGCAATGCCAGCACTTCCGGATGCACGATCTCAAAGTTCTGGTAGTTGTTCGCTACTTCCGGTCGATAGATGATATCGAGCAGCCACTCGGTTGGCTGGAGTGATTTGCCATCGGGCGCTTTGAAACGCTGACGACCTTGCAGGATCATCAACGATGTGCGTGCCACCGTGTCGAGTGGCTTGATGCGTCCATTCACCAAAGTCGGCAGCTGACCGAAACCGGTGTAATCATATTCACCTTTGGAGCTAGGTGGCATCAGCGTGTAAATGACCGCCAATGTTGCGACTCCCAGAACCACCAGAGGGTAAATGCCGCCGGGTCGTTTGGTCGGAGAACCGGAAGGGTCGGCGGTCTTGTTGCGCCGACGTTTAACAAAAGCGAACAGGGAAATGCCGAACTGGATCAGCAGACCCAAAGTCATCACCGTGCAGGCGATGTACGGCATCAACCAGCCGGGGTTGCGCACAACCTGCAGGATCGTGGTGCGATCATCGTTCGTAAAGCCGGCCTGATAATAAGTGAGGCCGGCATGGCGCAGCGGATTGTTCATGTAGATGACCACTTCCCGGTCATCCTTGCCGCCCGGAGTGAACAATTGCACGCGACTCGAAAAATTCTTGGGGATATTCGTGCCGGCGTAGCGGTCGTGACTGAATTTCAACAGCTTCAAGGAATACGGCACATAGTGGCGTGCGAATCGCAGGGAAATTTTCCAAGAGCGTCCGCCATAGCTGAAGTTCTGGGGATCTTCCAGCATGGTTGATACGAGCCAGGTGCCCACGGGGCCTTCAGGACCACCAAGCATGACATAGGCACTGGGTAGATTGCGCTCGTCCGACTTGTAAGTCATCGGGCGGGGTGAAGCTACAATGCGCGAACCCACCCCTTTGTCGGCCTCCACCAAGCCTACACTGGCCTGCGGACCAATCATCTGCAGGGCCGAATTGGGCATGTAGGTCTTAACCGTTACGGTGAACGGCAATTGCGGAATCTGCACGGAATCGCTTTGGGCGAGCATCTGCTCGGGAATGGCCGCGACCGTATCGGTGTCGGGATTGGTAATATCTGTGATGGCGAGTTCCACATGGCGAAAACTCTCCGAGTAGTTCCGCGTCTGACCTTCATCCAGTTTCAGATTATAATCATTCTGCAATAACCCGGTGACCAATTCTCCGATCAAGAGAAGGATCAGTCCGATATGCACCAACCAGATCCCCGCCTTTTTCCACGAGAGTCTGAAACGATATACATGGGCGCCTACGAGGTTAAACAATAAGAGGCCCCCGATGGTGTAACCGCCCGGGAAAATCGGCAGATTCCAGGAGCCTTTCTGCCAATAAATCACAAAGGTGCGGAAGTATTTTTCCTGCACGGCCCAGATGCCCAGGTTCACCTGGTCCAGCGTGGCGGCGAGGATCAATACGATTGAAAATACGAGGAGGACGACCGTGAGCTTGAGAGAGACAAGCGTGTCGCGGAGGTCGCGTAGAAGGGTGGCAATCATGGCTCAGGGATGCTGGAGGCTTTGGATAAGAGAGAGAAAAGCAGCTTGTTCCTGCTCGAGGAGGGCAGGGGGGCCGGTGAATTTGAAAAACCAAGTGGCGTCATCCACCGGGACGATGCCGCCCAGCAGACGTTGGGGTGCGTCGACCGAGTCGTTCGTAATATCGACGATGGTTACAGCGAGTCCGTTGATGGTTTGGCGAGTAATGGATGGTGCCAGTTCTGCTTCACTCAATGGGTTCATTTGCAATTGGCCGCGCCAGCGGTTCACGTTGGCCACTTCACCACCCACGTCACCCGGGAATGCCGTGACACTTAATTCGGCTGCAGTGCCACCATCTCCTTTGACGGTATAGGTCGCCTTCCTCATGGCGGTAGGGGTCTGGCTATGCCAATGCTTGGGAGCTTGCCACTGTAACCCTTGCCCCTCGGTCTGACGTACGGCGGTGCTGGCCATATCCGTCATGGGAGCCTCTACCTCGGGCGTGGCATGAGAGGCGTGATCGTGTTCCGACGGTTTGATGGTTTTGATAAACGCCAGGAAAGAAGCTTTGGCTTCGTTTACGACCGAAGCTTCCCCGACCAACTTAAAGAACCAGGTGGAACCTTCATATGGCACGATGGCTCCCAACATTTTATGGACATGATCAGGACTACCACCCGTGAGTTCGACAATTCTAACTGTCAGCTCGCCCACGGTCATGGTGGTGATGAAGTTGGGCATTTCTGCCTCTGAAATCGGAGGCTGGGATAATTGATTAAGCCACCGATTGACGTTGGCCAGATCTCCGCCCACGTCGCCCGGAAATGCGGTTATCCCCAGGTCGGCCGCGGTGTTCTCGTCCGGTCCGACCGTATAACTCCCTTTTCTGATGGAAGATGAATGTTTTGCGGTCCATTCGGTGGGAGCTGTCCAAGTCAGGCCGCCGTCTTCAGCTTGGGCGATGTTGCTATTGCCTGCACCAGCGGCACCGGGCATTCCGGGTGTTTCTGCTGCAGGGATCTGGGCCGAGGGAATATCGATCTCCTTGGGTATTTCATATACGTTTACCTTGGATTTCCGACAGGCCAGCAAGGCCAGAGGCAGCAACAGCAGTATTAGGGGGCGGAGCGAATGGGTCATGGTAATAGTGGTTCTTAAATTGGGAGGAACGGCAGGATCAATATGAGACTGAGTCTGATTTAGCTAACATTCACACCATCATGGATAAACCATGATTGATTGACTGTGCATATATTGCGCAGCTTTACCTATTCCTTGTGAAAAGGCTAAATTAAATAGCGATGCCAAAAAAGACTCTTCCAACCGATTTCCCGACTGGCAAGTTCTGCGCATGGGTAGACAATGGATGCGTAGTCGTCAGCGGGCTATTTGGTATACTAATAGGGCTAAACGGTTAACTCTGCGTTATTTCAAGCAACCAAACGATAAACCATTACGAAATGAAAACATACACTAAGATCCTCGCCACCAGTATTGCCTTTGCCTGTGCAACGGCCTTTGCCTCCGCTGCCACCGTTCAGGAAAATTGGAATAGCCACTGTGCCAAATGCCATGGAGACGACGGTGCCGCTAAGACCAAGATGGGCAAGAAGCTCAAACTGAAGGACTATACCGATGCAGCTGTGCAGGCTGAGATCACGGATGAAGAGATCATCAGCGCGACCACCGATGGGGTGGAGATCAAAGGCAAAATGAAGATGAAGCCCTACAACGAGAAACTCTCTGCCGAGGAGATTGCTGAATTTGTGGCTTTTATCCGCGGTCTCAAAACCTGATTCCTCTATCCAGTAATATCCAAGGACCCGGTGCTGCAGGGCACCGGGTCTTGATCGTTGCTTTTCCTGACCCAGTCTAAATCGATTATCCCATGCCCGACTTCAAACCCATTCCCGCCGCCAAACCCATCCCGGTTGCACCTCGTTCCAACTTTAACAACTGGATTAGTGCAATAGGTTCGGTGCTGGCTGTCGGGGCTCTGTTTTCCTTTGCCTTCCTGCTGTGGATGGACCTCACCGGGAGTGGGAATAATCCGTATCTGGGCATCTTCGCTTACATCGTTGCCCCCGGTTTTTTTATCGGCGGTCTGGCGATCATTGGTTTTGGGGCCTGGGCCCAACGACGCTGGGCCATCAAGCATACGAATGCACCCGACAAGTGGCGGTTGGATTTTTATAATCCAAAGCAGCGTCAGCGTATGGTGCTCTTTCTCGCGGGTGGCGTTCTCTTCCTGATGTTCAGCGCTTTTGGCAGCTACCAAACTTATCACATTGCAGAGTCGAATGCCTTTTGCGGTCAGGTTTGCCACACGGCCATGAATCCGGAATTCGTCACATACCAACGTAGTGCCCATGCCCGGGTTAACTGCGTTGATTGTCATATTGGCTCAGGCGCGGTTTGGTTTGTTAAAGCCAAACTCAACGGGATTCATCAACTCATCGCCTACACCGTTACGGATTATGACCGGCCGATCGAGACCCCGCTGAAAAATCTGCGACCCGCGCAGGACATTTGTGAGAAATGCCATTGGCCGGAAAAATTCCATGGCAACATCGAAATGAACTATGAACATTTCCTTTCGGATAAGGAAAATACGGCCTACACCGCCCGTATGTTGATGCACGTCAACACCAGCAGAGCGGGATCGCCTTCCGGTGGCATTCACTGGCATGTGAACGAAAACGAAAAGGTGGAATACTACGCGACTGATCCCAAGCGCCAGGAAATCCCCTGGATGCGGGTGACCAATTTGCAGGATGACACCGTGCGGGTTTTCCGCACCGAGGATTTTGAAGGCGAACCTCCCGCTGCGGACATCCGCGTGATGGACTGTATGGATTGTCATAATCGACCAGCGCATGTTTTTCCCACCGCCAACGAAATGGTGGAAAAATCAATGGTCACCGGTGCGCTCAGTCTCACGCTGCCCAAAATCAAGCAGCTGGCGGTGGAAGCGATGACGCAGGAAGATATCGGCACCGATGTGGAAGCACCGGCTAACATTGAGAAGTATCTCCGTGAGAAATACAGTGATCCGGGTTTCGCGGCAGAACTACCGGGGGCAATCGCCGAGGTTCAACGCATATTCAGTTTGTCCATCTTCCCTGACCGCAAAGCCGACTGGCGGGTTTATCCCAATAACATTGGTCACAAGGACTGGCCGGGGTGCTTCCGTTGCCATGACAATCTGCACACCACGGAATCAGGGCAAACGGTGAGCTCCAGTGATTGTAATTCATGCCATACGATTTTGGCTCAGGGCAAAGCGGCCCAACTCAATCAACTCTCGGCCGCAGGCTTGGAATTTGCCCATCCCGACGGGGAACTCGATCCCGATCTGACCTGCTCCGATTGCCATAACGGCGGCATTCAGTAATAACCCTGCTTCTCATTTACGCCGGCCCGAGATGGGTCGGCGTTTTTTTTTGGCGAGAAACATCGGATTTTCCAACAGGGCAAGAAGCGCGTAGCAGTCAGCAACCGTTGCGTAGTTCGACGACGCATATTTTGGCATCTTTATAACCGCCATGAATATGCGCCGATTTTTCACATTCGGCCAGGTATGCTTTATTGCGACCTGGCTGTTGGGTATGAACGTGGGATCTGCTGCCGCGTTTAATGCGAATATGGGGCCACCACCGTTGGTGCCCAACAGCGAGTGCATGGATTGCCACGAAGCGGAATTTATCGATACCAAGGAGGGAGACCCCTTGGCATGGGACGGCATACGACCCGAACATTTCGCCAAATCAGCGCACTCTGGACTCAACTGTATTGACTGTCATCGGGATATTACGGATGCCGATCACGAATCCGAGTTGGCTAAAGTTGATTGCGCGTCCTGCCATGCAGAATCCATTGAGCAGTTTGCCACCAGCATTCACGGCAGTCTGAGAAAAGGGGATGACACGGCACCGGTTGCGACCTGCGCCACCTGTCATGGCTCCAATATCCACGAAGTTTTGTCGGCCAAGCACATGGATTCTCCGGTCTCGAAATTTAATTTATTGGAGACCTGTGCCACCTGTCATGATGACGAGCAAAAGGCCATGGAATTGGGGCTCACCAACCACGACGCCGTTAAGAATTTCCGGGACAGCATTCACGGACAGGGACTCTACAAGATGGGGCTCAAAGTGTCCCCTACCTGCAACGATTGCCATGGGGTGCACGACATCAAGTCGATCACCGACATCACCGCGCATACCAGTAAGGTCAACCTATCCGCGACCTGTTCAACCTGTCATGTGGGGATCGAAAAAGTTTTCACCGAGAGTGTTCACGGGCGGGCCCTATTGGAAAATCCTGAGAAGGCACCGGTGTGCACCGATTGTCACAGTGCGCATGAGATCGAGCGACCCAGCAATTCTCACTTCAAAGTTTCCAGTGATCAACTCTGTGGAAAATGCCATGAAGATCGGTTGGAAAATTATTACGAGACCTACCATGGCAAGGCTATGGCGCTGAACCGTCCCGGTAACGCTCCCTTGGTCGCCGCTTGCTACGATTGCCATGGGCATCACGACGTCTTCAAGACCAGCGATTCCCGTTCGCTGCTCCACAGTAGCAATATTGTGCAGACCTGTAGTGATTGCCACGACGGAGCCAACGCGGCGTTTACTCAGTATCAACCCCACGCGGACCCTTCGGATGGAGCCAACTATCCGGTCTTGAACAAAGTCTATATTTTCATGACTTCGCTGCTGATCGGCACGTTTGCCTTCTTTACTATTCACACCCTCCTCTGGGTGGGTCGTATGCTCGTCAATTACTTGAAGGATCCGGTGGCTTTCCGGGCGGCTCGCAAAGAGGCCCACGCAGATCCTGAGACTTACCGGCGCTTCACGCCTTTTGAGCGTTTTCTCCATATGCTGGTCGTCACCAGTTTCATGGCCTTGGTCATCACGGGGATGCCCCTAAAGTTCTACTATACCGGTTGGGCGCAATTGTGCTTCGACTTTATTGGTGGACCCGACACGGCCGCGGTGGTGCACCATATGGCGGCCATCGTCACCTTTGGCTATTTTGCCCTGCACTTGGGCAGTCTCGCGATCAGCTTCTGGCAAAATCGGACCGCCGCCCGTGATCCAGCCACGGGGCGCTACTCCTTGCGACGGATCTGGGGGGCTTTGTTTGGCCCTGATTCCATGGCACCGTCACTGCAGGATCTGCGTGATATGGTCGCCCATTTCAAATGGTTCTTTGGCCGGGGTGAGAAACCGCAATGGGATCGATGGACCTATTGGGAACGTTTTGATTACCTCGCGGTTTTCTGGGGCGTGGGCATGATCGGCGTATCCGGTCTCGTCCTTTGGTTCCCGGTGGCCTTTACGGCTTACCTGCCCGGTTGGTTGATCAATATTGCCATCGTGATTCACTCGGATGAAGCGCTGCTGGCGGCGGGCTTCATCTTCACCTTCCACTTTTTCAACACGCACTTCCGCATCGACCGATTCCCGATGGATACCGTCATCTTCTCGGGTCATATCACCAAGGCCGAGATGCTGCAGGAACGGCGCAAGTGGTATGACCGCCTTGTGGCCAATGGAAAACTCGAACAACATCGGGTCTATCATGATGATTGGTCGGAACGTCGTGCGCTCTACCGTGCTCTCGGGTTCACCTTCCTCCTGATCGGTCTGGGCATTCTCGCCCTCATGATCTACGCGATGCTATCCCGCTTGATGCACTGAGCGGGTGCATATACTGATACTCAAAAATGTTTAATTCTCCCTTCATCGATTCGGTGCTTATCCGGTTGTTCCGTTTCCGAACCCGCGGATTTCTCAAAATGAAAGACGCGGACGGCGTGGTGCCGCCAGTGCCGCGTCAGGGGGGGTGCTATCTGTATGTACACATTCCGTTCTGTGAAGTGCTTTGCCCGTTCTGTTCGTTTCACCGGGTGCAACATTGCCCCGGGCAGACCACCGGTTATTTCACCGCGCTGCGCGATGAAATCAAACGCTACCATGCCGCCGGCTTTAAGTTTGACGGGGTGTATTTTGGTGGGGGGACGCCTACCATCGAACCGGATGAACTCATTGCCACCATCGAATTGGTGCGTGGGTTGTTTCAGGTCCGCGAGATATCGGTCGAGACCAATCCCCGGGAGTTGAAACCACCACTCTTGAAAAGGCTACAGGCGGCCGGGGTGACGCGGTTATCCGTGGGGGTGCAAAGTTTCGACAACGATTTGCTGCGCGAGATGGATCGTTACGACAAGTATGGTAGCGGTGAGGAAGTCGCAGAACACATTCGTAGCGCCGCGGGTATGTTTCCCACCTTGAATGTGGATCTGATCTTTAATCAACCGCATCAGACTATGGCGTCATTGGAACGGGACCTTGAGATTTTCCAGTCGTTGGGGGCCAACCAAGTTTCCTGCTACCCATTGATGACATCACCAACCGTCACGCGGCGGATGGAAAGTGCCATGGGCATGCCTGACCAACGCCGGTTGCGTTCGTTCTTCAATACCATCCTCAAGAAACTCCGCCCGGAATTCACGCCTTCGTCTGCCTGGTGTTTCACCCGGAAAGGCCACGGCAGCGATGAATACATTGTGGCCTCGGAAAACTATGTCGGGGTGGGGAGTGGGGCCTTCAGTTACCTCGATGGCACCCTCTATGCCACCAGCTTTTCCCTCTCTGCCTACGAGAAGCGAATTGCCCTCGGTTTAACCGGGATCGTTACGCGGCATCAACTCAGCAAGGGCGACAGCATGCGCTATACCCTGTTGGTTAAAATGTTCGGACTGGGACTCGACCGTGACTCCGTCATCAAGAAATACGGGCGGTCATTTTTCTGGCGGCTATGGGGTGAGCTCAGAACCCTCGAAGTGCTGGGAGCTGCCAATCGCACCAAGGAGGGTTGGAAGCTGACCGACGATGGCATGTATTGGCTGATGCTGATGATGTCGGAATTCTTCGAGTCAGTGAATGGCTACCGCGACATGATGCGTGGGCATATCAAGCAGGAGTTGTCATTGCCCAATGGGGAGGCGCTTCGGCCCCAACCCCAGCCAATCTCATGATTGGATGACAGGGGATACTCCGTGAATTCGGTCATTTGAGATTGGTGAGGTTATGGCGTGTGTGTGTGGGAAGGCCCTGAGAACAGGATGAATGCTTGGATTCTTTCATATCGCTTGGTTTTGGCAGCATTTGCGCAGTTCTATTTTCCTATGAGAACTCGTCGAAGTAACATTCTGCAGGGTATTTGTTTATCGACCTGTCGCTGGTTGTTCCATGTTGAGCAATACCTGCGCATATCTTGGCAATACATGCGTAGTCGCAATTACAGTCTTATAGCATACTCGGCACAATCAGATCAGTATCACTGCTAATTAGAAACCGCACCTACACCAACAATACCTGTCCGTTATGAAACACCATCCACGTTGGACTAAAAATTTCCTTATCTTCGGAGGCTCAGCCATCTGGGGTCTGCTTTTGATCTCTTGTGTGGTCACCAGCCGCACCTTGGTCGCACCCCCCATGGTCGCCGGTGCCACCTACGTCGGTGACGAAGCTTGTGCCGATTGCCACGAGTCACTGACCTCAAATTTCCACACCGCGACGCACGCAAAGCTGGTCGCACCCGGCAGCAATGCGGAAGAAATCGGTTGCGAAGCCTGTCACGGCGCCGGTTCGATTCACGTCGATGAAGGTGGTGGCGCGGGCACGATCATCAATCCCGGCGAATCGCCCGAGACTTGCTTCCAATGTCACTTGGAAAAGCGCGGCGAGTTCAATCTCCCCAGTGCTCACCCAGTGATGAACGGTAAGATGAGCTGTAGCGATTGCCACAACGTGCACACCGGCGACGCCATCTCTGAAGGTGTCTCCAGTCTGTCCAACCTCAATGAAACCTGTGTCAAATGCCACGCTTCACAGGACGGACCGTATGTATTTGAGCATGAAGCTTCCCGTGAAGGTTGCGTAACTTGTCATATGCCGCACGGCTCGGTCAACGACAAGATGCTGAAGGTTCGGAATGCCAATCTCTGCCTGCAATGTCACTTTCAGGAGCAAACATCCTCGGGTGTCATCCAGATCGGGAATCGCAACCACACAGGCTACCTTCCCCGTGGCACTTGCTGGTCTGCCGGTTGCCATGAAAATGTCCATGGTTCGCATACCAGCTCCTCCCTCCGCTACTAACACCACCAACACCATACCGCGATGAAAACCACAGCTTTTCTCCAAATCATTCGTCGGACGGCCCTCATGGTCGCTTGCGCCAGCCTGGTGGGGATCTCCACGAGTGCAACCGCAGTCGCCCAAGAGCCGACCTACGACAACTACATCGACGTCTCCGTCGGCGTCCCTACGCTTTCTAACGACGAGGCCGCATTCCAACGTAACTCACAAACCAACTCTGGTGGAACAGGTGGCATTGAGGACCTCTACATTTACACTGATCTCAGTGACACGACCAGCATGACCTTGAAGGGTCGCGCCTTGGCCGGTGATAATGACTTCCTGTTCGATCTCACGATCAACATGGATGACGTCAACTTCATCAAATTCGGCTACAAGGAATACCGGGTCTGGTTCGACGGTTCCGCTGGTTACTATGCTCCGACGAGCACCTCGATAAATCTATATAACGAGGCGATGCACGTCGACCGGGGTAATCTCTGGTTTGAAGCCGGACATACCCCTGAGGAAGGCCTGAACGCCGTATTCCGCTACGACTTCACCACTCGTCAGGGCATGAAGGGCTCCACATCATGGGGAGACACTGATTTTGGCCGGTATATCGTGCCCACGTTCATTAACATCAACGAAAAGCGCCACAAGGTCTCGGCTACTCTCTCCCAAAAGCGGGAGTCCGACAAATGGGAGTTGGGTCTGCGGATGGACAAGGGTGAATACACCAACAGTCGCAATGTGCACAAGCGTCCCGGCCAAGTTGGCACTGACCGTTACCTGACCCATAAGGAAGGTCGTGATACAGATCTCTTCCAGGTCCGGGGTTTGTATGTGAACCGGCTCAACGAGAGAGTCATGCTCACCAGCGCTGTAGCCCAGACCAAGATCGATACTGCGATTACTGACTCCCGGATCTACGGTCCTGATTACGATTCGACCTTCGATCTCTTGTCACCCAACCGGCAATACCGCGATCACGGTTACTACGGATTGATCGGAGAATCCAATATGACCCAAACCGTGGGGACAATCAGTGCGATGTACACGCCCAATGAGAACTGGACGGTCGTTCCTTCCATTAAGGTTGAAAACATCAATGGAGACAGCATGGCGGTTTTTCAGGAAACCAATGTTTCGAGCACAAAGGTGTCCAGTGTCACAGAACTGAACTCGGTCAGTGACAGATCTTGGCAGAACATATCCGAGAGCCTCTCCGTCCGCTACAAGGGCTACGAGAACGTCGTCATCAATTTCAAGGCCGTGTGGTATCAGATTGAGGGCGATCTCAAGGAGCAGGAACTTGAGCATGGAACGGTAGAACTCGATCGTCTTTCCAAGACCGATCGTAAAACCCATAAATATTCTGCCACCACCAATTGGTATCCAGCTCCTGGCACGACGGTGGCCATCCAGTATTATAACAAGGGACGGCAGAATAAATATAACTCGAGCGTTGACGACACGAACACCAGCTACCCGGCGTATCTCACGCAGCAGGAATTCGAAACCAATGATTTCAATGCCCGCCTCTCATGGCGCGTGAACCCGATGTTCCGGACGGTGACCCGATATGACCATCAGGAATCAACGATCAGCACACAGGGAGAAGGATTAGGCGAAGTTGAAAGCAGCAAGATGACCAGCCACATCCTCTCGGAGACCGTGTCGATCAATCCTGCTGATGACTGGTATCTCCAAGCGACAGTCAACTACGTGTGGGATCAAATGACCACCTTGGCGGCTCAGCAGACCGGCAGTGCCGATGGCTTGGTCCTGAACAGTGATAACAACTACCTGAACTTCTCGGCCAATGCGGGCTTCGTCATCGACGAGGGATCCGATCTCTATATCGACTATAGTCTGTATCGTGCGTTCAACGACTTCACGGATAATTGGAGCAAATCTGTCGCCTACGGCACCGATGCTCGCCGGTTTCAGGTCGGCATGACTTGGATCAAGAGGGTCAACAGTCGCACGTCGCTCACCTTGCGCTATTCCTACGCCAAGGGTGAAGATTCCGCCTTCGGCGCACTCAATGACTACAAGGCTCAGCAAGTCTACGCCAAGGTCCAACATCGGTTCTAAGTAACCCGAACTGTTAAGCATTCAAACCGGCCGTGTGTCCCCGAGTGGACCGCGGCCGGTTTTCTTTTTTTTTGGGGGGGGGAGATTGAAGGGTTTGCTTGGATCGAACTCATACCAACCATCGTGCTGCTGATGTTGTGTGGATAAGGCCAAGTTCATCCCGCCAAGGGCAAGATATGCACGGTATTCGCCAAACCACGACTAGCCCGAAAAGTCCCGAAGTTCTATGGTGTTATCAGATAATCAGGTAATCTCCCCAGCCGTTTGGTCAGTGCTTTGTTTTCGGCTAAAAATTAATCCCTATCCCCATGAAAAAACTAATTCTGTTTGGGCTTGTCGCTGGTGTAGCTTCGCTAACCGGTTTTGCATCTACTGATACTCCCGCCCTATGGAAAAGCAAATGTGCCAAATGCCATGGGGCCGAGGGCGCCGGTGACACCAAGATGGGCAAGAAGCTCAAGATCACCGATATGACGACGGTCGATGTCCAAGCCAAGTTTACGGATGAGGCTATTTTCGCCTCCATGAAAGAGGGCGTCATCAATGAGAAGGGTAAGAAAAGAATGAAGCCCGTAAAAGGTCTCTCCGACGAGGAGATGCAGGCCCTGATTCCCTTCGTGCGAGGGCTGGTGAAGTAGCCCCTCCACTAATCCAAAACCATGCGGCGGGATCCCACGATGAACAACGAAAAAAAGAAAGTTGTGGTCATGTGGAGTCTGGTCGGCGTGTTTGCTGCGACCATCGTATTATTCATCAATGATACCTGGGCACGACCGGCCAGCCGCGCGGCGATTCCACTGGTCGATCCTGCTTTTCTGGATCAGTCCACTTGGAGAATCGCTTATGCAGACTTGGAGCGGGCTGGTGAAGATCTTTGGGATTTTGACTGTCTGGCTTGTCACGAAGTGGATGATCCACCCGTCGTGACCTACGATGAGCATCAGCAGATCGTTGTCCCCGAGGAGCACGAGAATATCAAACTGGGCCACGGCACCCACGGCCGGAATAACAACTGCTACAATTGCCACAACCAGGCCAATCTCGCCACTTTATCCGCCCGCGAAGGTCAGGAATTGAGTTTCGCCCAAAGCTCGCAGATTTGCGGCAGTTGCCATGGCCCGACGATTCGCGATTGGGATTCCGGGTCACACGGGCGCACCAATGGTTATTGGGATCGGGCCCTGGGGCCGGCGGTCAGAAAGGACTGCGTCAATTGTCACGATCCCCATTCGCCGAAATTCCCCGGACGCAAACCGGCACCCGGTCCCCATTCCCTGCATTCTGATATCTCTTCTGCGATTTCAACCCCAGCTGAACACTGACATGTCTGTCTTACCCTCAACCTCATCAGTTGGCGACAGTGGACCAGGCGAGGGGATGACCCGCCGAAGTTTTCTCCGCACCTCGGCGGTGCTGACCACCGGACTGGCCGCGGTCGCCGCCAGCCTGAAGCCGCTGTTCGAAATGGAGGATTTTGGATCGGCAGAGCAGTTCATGCAGAAGTATTACAAGGAGCTTACGCCGGATGAGATGGCGCAAGTCCTCAAGCGCATTGAGAACGATGTGGAAAAACAATACGGCATCCGGCCGCATGTGCGTGATCTACGGCCGATGGATGGGGTGGAGTTTGTCTACGCCCTCAACCTTTCCCGCTGCATTGGTTGTCGCAAATGTGTCCACGCCTGCGTGGCCGAGAACAACCAATCCCGCGATCCGGAGATTCAATATATCCGCGTTTTGAAGATGCCCCACGGCACCTTTGATCTGGAGAAAGGTGACCACACCTACGATTCCGAGCAGGTGCCGGAACCGGGGTTTTTCTACATGCCGGTGCAGTGCCAACAATGCCAAAATCCCCCCTGCGTAAAAGTATGCCCGGTGAACGCCACCTGGCAGGAAAGCGACGGCATCACGGTGATTGATTACGATTGGTGTATCGGTTGCCGTTATTGCGAGGCAGCCTGTCCCTACTGGGCGCGGCGGTTCAATTTCGCCAAACCATCAATCCCGGCGGATCGGCTCAACCCCGAGATGGCCTATCTTGGCAACCGGCCTCGCGAGAAAGGTGTGATGGAAAAATGCCACTTCTGTGTGCAACGCACGCGGGAAGGGCGCTACCCGGCCTGTCTGGAGGTTTGCCCGACCGGATCGCGCAAGTTTGGCAACATTCTTGATCCCGAAAGTGAGATCTCCCAGATCCTGCGCACCAAGCGTGTGTTTATGCAGCTCAAGGAGGATGTCGGGACGAATCCAAGATTCTTCTACTACTTCGACGTATGATTACCGCCACTCGCAACTACCTCGTCTTTCTTCGCCGCAGCGCCCGAATGATGCTGATTGGTGATTGGCGGTATTATGCCTGGGTGGGGGTCTTGTTCGTAATCATGCTATTCGGGCTCAACGCTTACGCGCGACAGTTGGTGCAGGGACTTTCGGCGACCGGGATGAGCGACGAAGTTTCCTGGGGCGTTTACATTGCCAATTTCACGTTTCTCGTCGGGGTCGCGGCGGCAGCCGTGATGATGGTCATTCCGGTTTACATCTACAATAACGAGGAGTTGCACGATCTGGTCATCTTCGGCGAGTTGCTCGCCGTGGCAGCGATCGTGATGTGCCTGGCTTTCGTGACCGTGGATCTCGGTCGGCCGGATCGTTTCTGGCATCTCATCCCCGGTATTGGGCAGATGAACTTTCCTGCGTCGATGCTCAGCTGGGACGTCATAGTGCTTAACGGCTATCTGCTACTCAACGTGCACATTTGTGGTTACCTGCTTTACTGCCGTTACCAGAAGCGGAAACCATCGAAGTGGTTTTATATTCCATTTGTCTTCCTCGCGATTATCTGGGCGATCTCGATCCACACGGTCACGGCCTTCCTCTATGTCGGCTTGGGTGGTCGGCCCTTCTGGAATTCTGCAATTGTGGGCCCTCGTTTTCTGGCTTCGGCTTTCACGGCCGGTCCGGCCTTGATCATTCTGACCATGCAGGTGGTGCGGCGGGCTACGGCCACCAAATCAGCTTTGGTGGACCGGTTTCGTGAGGGTGTATCCGCTTCTCCTATGGTAGGTGCGGGGCGACTTCTTACATTGGAAGATTTCGAGCAGCTGAGTCAGGTTCTCCCGGCGCTTGTCACTGTGCCCGTAGCCGACCTTCAACGCTGCCTGGCTAACTCGGCATTTATTGGTCTGCGTAAAGGCGAAAAACTGCTCAGCCAAGGAGCTTTGGATACCGATGCTTACTTCGTGGTGACGGGCAGGGTCGTGGTGAAGCGTGACGAGGAGGGTGGGTCGCGGATTACTCGTATCCTTGTTCCAGGTGATATTCTCGGCGAGATTTCGGCCTTGGCCGGCACCCCCCGCACTGCCTCCGCCTACGCAGAAGAGCCGACGGAAGTTATTCGGGTGACTGCTGATTCACTTCGACTGATCACTCACCACCCGAAAATGCACGAATATGTCCACGGGAAGATGACCGAGCGGTTGCTGATTTCTGATCGAGCCCTGCTCACTCTGCGTGGCATCGTGCAGGTATCCATGATCATCAACGTCTTCCTCCTGGCGTGTGAGGTCTTCAAGGAATTCTATTCTGGCACGGCCCACGGAGTTTCGGCGAAATATCTGTTCCTGGGTTTGCATGGTCATCATGCGCTGGTGCCGTGGATCTGGACGGCGATTGCATTCAACTTGATTGCGATGGTGCTTTTGGTGCTGCCGATAAGTCGGGGTCTGAAATATCTCAATATTGCCTGCGTGCTCAGCATCGTGGGTATCTGGATTGAAAAAGGCATGGGCCTGGTGATCCCCGGTTTTATACCCACGCCTTTGGGTGCCATCGTTGAATACACGCCGACCCTCAATGAGACCTTGGTTTGTCTGGGTGTCTGGGCGTTGGGTCTGTTGCTCTACACGCTCTTCCTGCGGATGGCGGTGCCGATTTTGCAGGGCCGGTTGACCCAGGCCAACGCGGGCATCTCCGAGCCAGGGCCTGACGGCACCGAGATCCGCATCGCTACGCACCCCCAAACCTGAACCCACGTCCTCATGCCGACTGAACTCACCGCAGATGACGCCCGTTTATCCTTGGGGGCGCACGCGGCGAGCAAGGGGGCGGAGATTTATGCCAAGTATGGTCCGGCCATCGGTTGGCAGGAGTTGAAACTCATCTTGGAGGATCGCACCTGCGTGCGCTATCCTTGTGAGATTGAGTTCAATGCCGATCCGCTACAGCCCGGCGAATTCGCGCATCCCGTGCCCAACGGCAGTCACCCGGATGAAGGCTTCAAGATGTATGTCCAACCGCTGTTCATGACCCAGTTGCCGGATCTGCCTTTTCTGGTGCTGTATCAGCTTGTTGCGGTGAACTATGGCGAGTTTGCCTCGGGCGACGATGCGATCGAATTCGCCGCTGCAGCCTTGGGACTTTCGCCCGATGATTATTACCAGAAACTATGTGAATTGATCGACCCCATTGCCGATTGCGGCTGCGCCTAGCCTGGGGCAACCACCTTCTTGAGCTCTAGGGCACCACTTCTGCCCACCCCTAAATCCCAACCCCAGAACCGTCTCTCCCCATGAGTGATGAATCGTCTTTTTCCCCGGCCGAACTTGCTGAGCACCTTGCCCGCCTTGACCAGCGGATGGATCGTATTGAACAACAGCTTGGATTGGTGGGTGAGGAGTCTCAAACAGATGTCTCCGCGCCTTCTGAAGCACCTGAGCCGATGTTGGAAGATCAACCGGAAGAGGATTTTGAAATGGTGGTGGGGCAGAGCTGGTTTGCGCGGGTGGGGGTTTTCGTTCTCATCTGCGGCGTTGGTTTGACCATGGGTTTGCCCTTTGCGGCCTTACCTCCGGCCCTGCCATCTATCATCGGGATAGTTTTGGCGCTCGGCCTGTTTCTGGTTGGTCACTTTGGTCGTTCCGCCTTTCAAATTATGGCGGGATATTGTCGCGGTGCCGGCATGGCATTGTCGTTTGTGGCGGTGCTAAGGTTGTTTTTTTTCGGCGCCACCCCGGCGCTCGGCCTTGAATCGAATTTGGGCCGGGTGCTACTAATAGTCGTGGTGGGGATGAACCTCATCTTGGCGTTACGTGAACGTTCGGTGATGTTTCTCACCCTCGCGTTGATCGCCGGTTTTTTAACGGCAGCTTTGGTGGGGTCGCCGTGGTTCGTGTATCTCCTCATCATTGGTCTCATCGTCTTCACCTTGCGTGCGGCCACCCTGCGTTCATGGCCAAATCTGGTGTTGGTGGCCTCGGTTGGTGCTTTTACGACGCATTTATTTTGGACGCTTGGCCGGCCTTGGTCTGACCGTGCGTTTCATATTGAGTCTGGACCCAGCATCAGCCTCGGAGTCGTGCTGGTTTATATCGTGCTCCTCGCCTTGGGACCTCTGTTCCGCCGAGATCGCAGCCTGGAGGATCCGGGCACAGTCCTGGTTACCTTTCTCAGTTGTAGCATGGGTTATGGGTTGCTCTTGATGCACACAATGGCGGCGTTTCCCCTGATCCTCGCGCCCGTCCATGTGGTCGCCGCATTGGTATTTATGGGGCTGGCGGCAGCTCATTGGAATCGCGAGAGCAGCCAAGTCTCGACCTTCTTGTATGCTATGACCGGCTACTTGGCGCTTAGCGTGGTGATTTTGAAGAGTTATCCCGTGCCGACCGTATTCTTGTGGTTGTCCATGCAAAGTTTGATCGTCGTCGCCACGGCATTGTGGTTCAGATCGCGGTTTATCGTCGTCGCTAATTTCGTGATCTATTGGTTGATCGTGGCCGGCTGCATGATCGTTTCCCGTGAGGAAGGTTGGATCAATCTCGGATTCGGGGTGGTGGCTCTCGTAACCGCGCGTATCCTCAATTGGCAGCGCACGCGTTTGGAACTGCGGACTGATATCATGCGGAATGCCTATCTGGGGAGTGCGTTCTTGGTTTTCCCCTATGCCCTATACCAATTGGTGCCTCAGACCTATGTTAGTTTGTCCTGGGTCGGTATTGCCGTGGTTTACTACCTGCTGAACTTGGTCGTTAAGAATCCGAAATACCGCTGGATGGGGCACCTGACACTTTTGGCGACGGTGGGTTATGTGTTGCTGATTGGGGTGACGCAGTTGGCCCCGACATACCGGATTATTACGTTCCTCGTCCTGGGTGCAGTGCTCTTGGTGGTTTCGCTACTATTCACGCGCTCCCGCTCCCGTAGACAGAACGATAAATCAGTCAAGAAGCTGACAGATACTCCACTGGACCAAGAAACCGATTCTTCGGGTTAGTGGTCCTCGGGGGTCAGCGGAAATTGCTCGACCTTGCGCTGATGCGTCATGGGCACGAGCGGTGCTGGGATGATGGTCGGTTCCTTTTCCCCAATGGCGGTCATGCGTTTGATCAGGCGTTGCCGTAAATCAGCGGTGACGTTGGCATAGGCCGGGCCACCGATCAGGTTGGTGAGCTCCCACGGATCGGCGAGCAGATCGTAAAGGCATTCCTCGCTGTAGGTCTCGGCGCTGGCGGCCAGAATGGGTTGCCCGTCCGGGCCGGCATCGTTGCTGCGCACACTGTATTTCCAACGATGCGTGCGCAGGGCTCGGCCGGTTTGGCTTTCACTGATCTGCACAAACATGTCGTCGCGCCATTCCACCGTTTGTTTTTTGGCCAACGGCAGGATGGAGCGGCCTTCCATTTCTGTCGGCACGGTTATGCCGGCGGCATCAAGCAGGGTGGGCGGCAGATCGACGAGACTGATGAGTTCGTTCAAGGCGCCACCGCCAGTGAACCCCGGGCCGCGCAATGCGGTGGGCACCCGAATGGAGGCATCGTGGCAGGAGCGCTTGTATTCACTGTTGCGGGTTTTGAAGTGATTACCGTGGTCGGAAGTGAAGAGGATGATGGTGTTGTCCAGTTGCCCGAGACTGCGTAAGGCATCGATCAGCCGACCGAGGGCTTCATCGAGACGTTTGATCATACCGCAATAGCCGGGCCAGTGTTGCGGGGCACTACCGGTCAGGGCCTGGAGATCGGGCGGTAGACGCGAACCCGCGTAATCGTCGGCATAACCCTCCGGCGCCGGGTAATCATCACGATGATTTTGGTGATGCGGTTCGATGAACGAGAGGAATAGAAAAAAGGGATCTTCGGATTTACTGCGTTCGTCGAGATGCCGAATGGCCGCATCGGTCAGGGCGTCGACCCGATAGCCGGGCAGGACGTGTTCCTTGCCATCGCCATCCCAAAGGTGGGTTTCATAAGCATCGGAGGTGAACTCCAACGTATTGGCGGCCAACCATGATTGATAACCTCCTTGGAGTTCTTTGGGCACGGGTCCGGTATGATCCGGGGCCAGATGCCATTTGCCGTAATATGCGGTATGATACCCGGCATCATTAAAGTGATGGGCGAGGGTGCGCAGACCCGGTCGCATGTGCGCAGCATTTTGCCACACGCCAGTGTTGGTGGCATGCAGCCCCGTTTGGAGACACGATCGCGCGGGTCCGCAGACGGGTTGGCAGGTGAAACTATTGACCACATGGGTGCCTTGCGTGGCCATCCGATCGAAGTTGGGGGTCAGTCCGAGGCGGGAACCATGGACGCCCGTCGTGTCGAAACGTTGCTGATCCGTGAAAAAGACGACGACGTTGGGGCGGGCGTTAGGCATTGGTAAAGGATCTCAAACCCATGACTCCGGATTGCAAGCGCAAGAGAACCGGGTGAGCGTCGTGGCATACGGGGATGAACTTCCATTGCATATCCGGGTCATAGTATACCTCTTGCCTCCATTCGACCGTTGAGAACAATATCGCACCGTATCGCAATGTTATGAAATTTCGTTTTTCGCATATCTTACGATCTGGAATTCTGGGTCTGACATTGACCCTGCTTTTGGGCTCTTGGGCGATGGCCACCACGATAATTCCCCCGGAATTCACGGAGTTGACCACGCGATCCGATTATGTGGTGCGAGGCCGGGTAGTGGCGTCCAATGCGGAAATCAGAATCAAAGGAACCAGTAAAAAAATATTTACCCGGGTTGAGGTGGAAGTGCTGGAGGTGATCCGGGGGACGCCGCCGCCGCGCCTGGTGCTCGAATGTTTGGGCGGTCGCGTGGGTGACGAAGAGTTGATCGTAGGTGGGGCCCCCACATTTGTCGTGGGGGAGGAGAGCATCCTGTTTGTTAGTCGCAATGGTCATGCCCTTTGCCCGCTTTATGCGATGAGCTATGGCTTTTATCCGGTAAGGGAAGAGGTGGCGACGAAGCGACGTTACGTAACCAGAGGAAATCTGGTGCCCTTGGAAGACGTGGCAGAGATAGCCCAACCCTTGGTTGAAGGGGTTGATGCCGTGAAGCAGCGGCAAAGAAAACGCGCCTCACGCGCGCTTTCGCCGGAGGAATTTATCCAGAAAATAAGAATTGTGGCCCGACCTGAGTCTCACCGTGCAACCAGCAATTAAACTCAAACATGGGTGGCAACTGGGGCTGCTCTGGCTGATGACCCTGGTGACGGTCGCAGCCTACGACACTTATAAAGATAGTAGTGATATCTATGTCGTGGTTTGGCCGCCGGGCTCGGTCAACATGCAGATCAAGCTGCCGACCCCGAGTAGCCCCTTGATGGATGGCAGTACCTCCTATTCCACGCCAATACTCGCAGCCGTGCAGTCATGGAACTCGCAAATTGGGGTTGTGCAGTTGGTCGCACAGATCATGCCCGGCGAAGTTTATTCCAGTGGCAATGGGATCAACGAAATCGTGATCGACACGAAAGCAGATGATGAGGAATTCAGCGCCAACACGCTGGCACTCACTCTGTCCTATCGCCAAGGCAATGTGCGCAAGGAGGGGGACATCGTATTCAACAAAGCCTACACTTGGGATTCCTACCGCGGTGGATTGCGGAACTCTCCGGAGGATATGCAACGCGTCGCCATTCATGAACTCGGCCACGTGCTGGGGTTATTGCACCCTGACGAGGCGACCCCTCCTCAATTGGTTTCCGCCATCATGAACAGCAATGTCAGTAATATTGAGACGCCGAGGACTGACGATATCAGCGGGATGCGAAGCCTATACGGTGCTCCCGGGGTGATTCCGACTAACGATGCATTGGCCAATGCGGGGACGCTGACGGTCAGTGGAAACTCGGGGCAAGTGACCGGGGCCACGATCGGGGGAACGACCCAAGCCGGAGAACCCAATCACGATACCGAGATTCCCAGTCATTCGATTTGGTGGCTATGGACAGCAGGCAGCGACACGACCGCTACGCTGACAACTTTTGGCAGTAACTTCGACTCGGTCTTGGGCGTGTATACCGGGTCGACGATTGATGGTCTGACCAAGGTGGCCTCCAATGATGACGAGGAGCGCGGAGTGATCCGGACCAGCAAGCTATCATTCACGCCCACGGCGGGAACCACCTACGCCATCGCAGTCGATGGTTGGGATGGTTCCTACGGTCAGGCGACCCTTACCCTTACCTTGGGTGCGGCCACCGGCACCGCCCCGATCATTACGGCAGGACCAGCCAACCAATCGGTGACCCTTGGCGGGGCGGTGTCATTTTCCGTGACCGCCAGTGGTGACCCATCCGGCTACCAATGGTATTTCAACGGCAGCCCAATCACCGGGGCTACCACCAGCACCCATACCTTGAACAATGTGGCGGCGACTGATGCCGGCAGTTATAGGGTGAATGCGACCAATGCGTCCGGCTCGGCGACCAGCAGTTCAGCTACGCTTACAGTATTGGATGTCGGGTTGACGACTCAGGTGGTGACATCCGGTCACGATGTCAGTCTCACCGCACCCTCATTGAGTGGATCCTATCAATGGCAGGTTTCTTCCGATGCCGGTACGAGTTGGTCGGACTTGAGCAATGGCACGACTTACGGCGGGGTGACGAGCGCGACGCTTAATGTCAGTGCTGCCAGCGCCTCGCTAAACAACAATCGCTACCGATATGTGATCACCAACACCGGTGGTTCCTCGACCAGCGCAGCGATCACACTGTCAGTGGCTTCTGCGTTGATACCTTTTCCGGTGGCGATCGCAGTGGATGGCGCGGGCAATCTTTACGTGACCGACAGCTCTATTCATACGATTCACAAAATCAATACGGCCAACCAAGTGTCAACCTTGGCCGGAACAACGGGTGCCGCTGGATCTGTCGATAGCACGAGTACATTGGCAAGTTTCAATCAACCCAGTGGAATTGCGAGCACCTCGACGGGTGTGCTGACGGTGGCGGATACGGGTAATGCATTGATTCGCCGTGTGACGGCAGCGGGTGCAGTATCAACCCTGGCAGGGATCAGGAGTGTTACGGTCAATGCGGGCCCTGCTCCATCTCCTCGTCCTTTTACAAATTTTGGTATGCCAATAGGCGTAGGGTTTGATTCTACGGGCAACGTCTATGTGGCCGATGCGACTTTTCATACTATTTATCAATCTCCAGTGAGTGATCCATTGGGGATCATTATTTACGCGGGCTCCATAAAAAATTCCGGTTCGTCTGACGGTGACGCTGCTGATGCCCGGTTTAATTATCCGACCGGATTGGGAGTAGACGGGGTGGGCAATGTTTATGTGGGGGACACGACCAATAACACTATCCGTAAGATTACACCTGCTGGGGTCGTCTCAACTTTGGCTGGTTTGACAGGTGTGAGCGGTTGGTCTGATGGCACCGGATTTGATGCATTGTTTAACCAGCCAGGAGGTTTGGCCGTGGACTCATCGGGCAATGTCTATGTGGCGGACACGGGAAATTCCGTAATCCGCAAGATCACTCCTGCGGGCGTTGTAACGACGCTGGCGGGACTTTCCACCATCGGTGGGATGAAGGACGGCACGGGCAGTGATGCGTGGTTTAATCAACCCCGGGCGGTGGCCGTTGACGGCAGTGGTAATGTCTACGTGGCGGATACAGGCAACGCAGCCATTCGGAAGATTTCACCCACGGGTGAAGTCACCACTCTGGCTCTGACGGCAGCTCCCGTCAGCACGGGTGGCACCGGCAGCACTGGGGGAGGGACGACCACCTCGATTCCCTCCACTTCAGCTTCGAGTGGCGGTGGCGGAGGAGGGGGTGGCTCTCCGAGTCTCTGGTTTATCAGCGGGATCGGTCTTTTGAGCTTACTCCGATGGAGCGCTCGTCGGGCCGATTTGCGGACATGACCGCGAGAGTTGCATGGCTACGACGGATCCCGTGGGGATTCCTCTTTTTGGGCCTTGTTGCGCTGATCGTGCAGTTGGTTCCCGCGTGGAGGGACGTGCTGATCTATGATCGGACGGCGCTACAGAACAGTGAATTTTGGCGCGTCTGGACCGGGCATGGGGTGCATTTTGGCTGGCCGCACTTTCTGGTGGATACGGGATTGTTCCTGATCCTCGGTTGGATGTTGGAGCGACCTCATCCCGAGTTTACGCGTTGGTCGCTATGCCTGATGCCGCTGTTCATCACTACGGCGATTTACTTGCTTGATCCAGCGATGGAGCGCTATGCCGGACTCAGTGCAATCAATCTTGGCCTGTTGCTTTTTCTGGCGCTACAGGGCTGGCAACGGGATTGGCGCGATTGGTTTTGGCCGACGGTGCTGCTCATCTATGTTGGTGAAGTTATTTTTGAGATCATGTCGGGTGGAACCGGCGGCGGCATGATTCAATTCGACGATCCCACCGTGCGCGTGGCGACAAGTGCGCATGTGGCGAGTGCGTTTTATGCGTTGGTGGCATGGGCATTTTCGCGTCGTCGTGGGCGAACAAACTCAAAGCCGGTTTAATCTCGATTCCTCAGATAAGCGCCGTTCCATTCAAATCGTCATGAAAGCTATTGTCGTCATGTTTGATTCGCTCAACCGGAAGTGGCTGGAGCCCTATGGGAGCGAGGCCGGAGTGCCGACGCCCAACTTTACGCGACTCGCATGTCACTCCGCGACCATGATGAATTCCTACGTGTGTTCAATGCCCTGCATGCCGGCCCGACGCGACTTTCTAACGGGTCGACCCGGTTTTCTGCATCGCGGTTGGGGGCCAATGGAGCCGTTTGATGATGCCCTCCCCGAAATTTTCCATGAGGCGGGAGTGCATTCGCATCTGGTGACGGATCATTACCATTATTTCGAAGAGGGTGGGCAGAATTATCACACCAAGTATTCCACTTGGGAATTCATGCGAGGGCAGGAAGGAGATCCGTGGAGACCACGCCTTGACGCAGAATTCAAGGTGCCGGCAACGACCAACCCGCATGACGAGAAACGTATTCGGCAAGATTTCGCCAATCGGCAGCAGGCGCCGCACAGTCAGACGCGCACCTTCGATGCCGGCTTGGAGTTTATCGCCCAGCATCACGACACGGAAAACTGGTTTTTGCAGATAGAGTGCTTCGATCCGCATGAACCATTTTTTGCGACCGAGGAATGGCGGAAAAAATATTCGCCCGACTACACGGGTCCGGTGACGGATTGGCCACCGTATGGTCCCCTGTCGGAGATGGGAGACAAGGCGGAGCTGTTACCGCAGTGGCGGCGGGAATACGCCGCGCTGGTGGCGATGTGCGATCATTCCCTGGGTCGAGTGTTGGATGCCATGGACCGGCACGATATGTGGCAGGACACCATGTTGATTGTCGGCACGGACCATGGTTTCCTGCTCGGCGAACATGGCTATGTAGCGAAAAATCGCAGCCCGCTCTGGGATGAGTTGGCCCACACGCCGCTTTTTGTTTGGGACCCCCGCACGGGAGTGAAAGATGTGCAGCGGGAATCACTGGTGCAGATCATAGATTGGGGACCAACGCTTTTGGACTACTTTGGCTGCCAACCGACTCAGGACATGACGGGGCAATCCCTGCGTAGGGTGCTGGAGCACGATGCCCCGGTGCGGGATGCGGCGATATTTGGCTATACGAATCACTACCTCAACGTGACGGATGGACGTCATGTCTACATGCGGGCCAACGATCCCAATTACAGCGGACTGCTATGGGACTACACGCTGGATCCGGCCAACATGAATGCCCGTTACCCGTTGGAGAAATTGCAGACCGCCGAGCCGGTGAGCCCGCTCCCTTTCAGCAAGGGTGTTCCATTGCTGCGCTATCGCACTGAAGCATTGCACGACATCACGGCACCGCTCGGAACCCTGCTCTACGATCTGGTGAAAGATCCCAAACAGGAAGAACCCTGCGATGATCCTGCCTTGGAAACGCGCATGATCAGTCATGCAAAACTTTTGATGGCCGAGGTGAACGCGCCGCCCGAGCAATACCGTCGGCTGGGTTGGGTGCCGGTGGAGTGACATCCTTCGGTTGCACGCACATGATTCGCGACTCGACGCCGTCGGGGTGACTGAGCAGCTTTGGAATACCCATATGGCACGGCGCTGGCAAATGATGACGGAAGAGAGATTGCTTGATCAGCGATTGTGCGATCTCGATATGCGCATCGAAGGTTCGTCGATCGAAGAACGCACTCTGCGCATCGATGCGGAGTTGGAGGATAAAGGATTGCGGTTTCGGCCGCATTACTGGGTGGGGGCGGAATGGTTTACCCCCGATGGCGTGCCGGGCATTGCAGTGCCGTTTTATCTGGTGCATCCGCGCCTGACCCAATTGGAGCGCGACATGATGTTGGACGTCGAGGGTCTGGCGGCGCCGGAGTGCATGAAGATATTGCGCCACGAGGCAGGCCACGCGATCGACAACGCCTACCGCCTGCACCGGCGCAAGCGTTGGCGGGAACTGTTCGGTTCGTTCACCGACCCCTATCCTGATGCCTACCGACCGCGGCCGAACAGCCGGCGCTTTGTGCAGCACTTGACCGGCTGGTATGCTCAAGCCCATCCGGCGGAGGATTTCGCGGAGACATTCGCGGTGTGGATGACACCGGGTTATCCCTGGCGTCGACGTTATGCGGATTGGGCGGCCTTGGAAAAATTGGAATACGTGGACGAGCTCATGAAGGAGATTGCCGATCAGGTGCCGCCGGTGCGGTCGCGACGATTTGTCGAGCCGCTGAAGGAGATCAAGACCACGCTGCGCAAACACTATGAGACAAAACGCAATCTCTACGCGGTGGAATGGCCGGCTTATTACGACCGGGATTTGCGACGCATTTTTCTGGAGGATGCCCCCAACCATCGACGCATGTCAGCCGCCGCGTTTTTGCGCACTTGGCGGATTGATATGTGCCGCACTGTAAATGAGACCTCGGGCGTGGCGGTTTACACGGTGAACCACCTGTTGAAAACCATGATCGAACGTTGCCGGGCCATGAAATTGCGTTTGCGGGACTCGCCCCGCCGCACGCGCGAAAACATGCTGCTCATGTTGATGATGCACACCATGCATGTCGCCCGGGCCGGATACCCCCAGATTGCCGTATGAAGCTTCTCCGTCGCAAATTAAACATCGTCACCCTGATGCACCAGGATTTGGTGCCACCGGATTCGATCGAGGGGCTGGATGCGAAAGCGATGCAAGCATGGAAGATGGAATACGATGTGCAGTCGACTTTGCACCAAATGGGACATGAGGTGCACCCCGTTGGCATCTACAGCGATTTGGGTGTGATCAGTGAAGCCTTGGATAGGGTGAAACCCGATATTGTGTTCAACATGTTGGAGGAATTCGACGGGCAGGTGCTGTTTGATCAGCACGTCGTGTCTTTTCTGGAGCTGAAGCGCGCGCGTTATACCGGTTGCAATCCGCGTGGGCTTACGCTCGCCCACGACAAGGCGCTATCGAAAAAGATTCTGGCCTATCATCGTATTCCCGTGCCGGCTTTTGCGGTTTTTCCGCCGGGCCGAAAGGTACGCCGTCCGCCCAAGTTGCCGTTTCCTCTGTTGGTAAAATCGCTCATCGACGAAGGTTCCGTTGGCATCTCTCGTGCCTCGGTCGTGAACGATGACTCGGCTCTGTTGGAACGCGTGGCCCTGATCCACCGCCAGACCGGCAGTCCCGCGATTGCCGAGCAATACATTGCCGGTCGCGAAATCTACGTGAGCGTGCTCGGCAACGAACGACTGCAGACATCGAAACCGTGGGAGCTGTTCTTGGAACACTTACCCGAGGGTGCGCCAAATATTGCGACCAGTCGTTTGAAGTGGGACTATGCGCACCAGGAAAAAATGGGCATGGTAACCCGACCGGCTGAACTGGATACCGACCAACGCAAGCAGTTGGGACAATTATCCAAACGCATTTACCGCACGCTGCATCTCAGTGGATACGCGCGTTTGGATTTTCGTATGTCGCCGGAAGGTCGGTTCTACCTGTTGGAGGCTAATCCTAACCCATGCATCTCTTTTGGGGAAGATTTCGCCGAGGCCATGGAAAGTGTCGGTATGCAATATGAAAATCTGCTCGATCGGATGCTGCGTCTGGGCCTGAGTTATCGCGGAGTGGTGTAAGCCGTTTGGGATGCTGGCTTGTGCGGGTGGGTGAAGGAACAGATGGTGGGTGCATGACTTTCATCCGTGTGATTCCCTTTGTGCTGATGATTCTTTGCTCAAGTTCCTTGGCCGCCGGCATATCGGCACCGGATGAAGATTTCAGTGAACCTATCCGGCCCGGTGTGCCGGGTGAACGCCCTTTCTGGAACGCCCACACCAAGCGTTATATTTGGGCGCCGGCATTTGAACTGGCTGAAGTCCCGGCCGCCTCTGGTTACCGTTTTGACATCGACATGAAAGAGGGTGGGGAGAAGTTCAGCTTTGAAGCTGCGAAACCTTGGGCTTCTCTCAGTCCTATTTGGAATAATTTGCCGGAGGGACAGATTGAGATGACGGTGGTTGCGCTGGGAGTGCCGGATGAGCCGGTGGTCGGGAAACGGGAATTCGTAAAGAGTCCGCCTTTTCGCGGCGTTACCAACAAGCCGGCTTATGGGTATCAGGAGAGTGCTCTTCGCTGCCTGCTCGATCTGTTTCACCAGGATAAAGTCAACTCATGGCTGACAAGCGAATCGCCTGACGTTTCCTATCCGAAATGGGTTTATCCTTCGAAGACCGGTTGGGCGACCATCTCGGGAATGGTGAATTTGTCGCGAAACACCAAAGACCCGAAAGTCCGCGCCGATGCTCTGAA
>FLOH01000338.1_pt1 | contig 112309 bp, 122 predicted proteins | sample 756751 | NCBI WGS metagenome assembly FLOH01 (sample SAMEA4026879, study PRJEB14308) | marine metagenome | biome: coastal water; material: water | depth 74 m
AGTGCGGCCCGAGGTGCGTTTCTTTCGCTGATCTATTCGCTCGGATTGGGTCTGCCATTTATTCTGCTGGGTTTATTCTTCTCCAGAACTGCGCGAGCATTGAACTTTTTGCGAACACATAACCTTGCCATTATGCGAATCGGTGGTGTCATGCTGGTGATTGTGGGACTGCTCCTGATCACGGGAGCGTGGGCCGAATTCACCATTTGGCTTCGCGTGACGTTACCAGGGTTTGAGACGGTGATTTAGTGAGCACTTCATTACCCCCACTTTCGCAGCGCGGGTTTCTCCGGTGGCTGTGGCGGCAACTCACGAGCATGAAAACAGCACTGATTTTGCTGTTCTTGCTTGCCCTTGCGAGTATTCCCGGTTCAATTTTGCCCCAGAGAGGCACCAACCCAATCTTGGTTGAGCAGTGGATCACAGATAGCCCAACGCTTGGGCCAATTTTTGATTCAGTCGGACTCTTTGACGTGTTCGGATCACCCTGGTATTCGGCTGTGTACATTTTACTGTTCATTTCCCTGATTGGGTGTGTCCTGCCCAGGCTTGGACTGCATTGGAAAGCCATCCGTAGGTCGCCGCCGTCTGCACCCAAGAATCTCTCCCGATTTGGTGGAGGCGAATTTGAATTTGCGGGTGAGCCCGAAGTGATCATTGCCGGCGCACGCGCAATTCTCAAAAAGGAACGCTGGCGAACTGTTGTGGGTCAGGATACAAACGGCGGTCATTGGGTTGCAGCCGAAAAGGGATACCTGCGTGAAACCGGCAACTTGGTTTTCCATTTCTCACTCATCCTAATTTTGGTTGGGATTGGGATCGGGGGGCTCTTCGGTTGGCGCGGCAATGTCATCGTTCGTGAAGGTGAAGGTTTCTCCAATACCTTGACCCAGTACGACGCTTGGGGCGGTGGACGACTTTCCTCGGCAGATAACCTCCCCGAGTTTTCTTTCACTCTTGAGAGTTTTAATGTTGAATTCGAACGCGGAAATGCCCAGTCGGGGGCGCCAAGGCTTTTTGAAGCAAACATGGTCGTGGATCAGCCGGGTGAGTCAGGATCAACGACGCATTTGGTCGAAGTCAATCAGCCGCTAGTAATTGATTCAGCAAAGGTCTTTTTGGTGGGACACGGCTACGCACCGCACTTGATTGTGCGCGATTCACAGGGTGTAGTAGTTCTCGACGACGCTGTCGTATTTCTGCCACAAGATGGCAATTTCACATCAACAGGTGTGATTAAGATTCCCGATGCAGATCCGCAGCTTGGCTTTCGCGGACTCTTCCTACCGACAACGGCAGTCGACGAAATCCGCGGACCTCACTCGATTTTTCCGGCGCCCGACGACGTCTCCATTTTTTTCGGGGCTTGGGCGGGGGATCTTGGTTTAGATGACGGTGTGCCGCAGAGCATTTACACCCTCAACGTTGAGGACATGACCCAGCTCGGGCTCGATCCGTTGCGGATTGGGCAGAGGTGGACGTTGCCTCAAGGCGCGGGAAGCATCGAATTCACCGGATATGAGCGCTGGGCCTCGTTTCAGCTCGCCTACGACCCGGGCAAGGAGCTGGCTTTGACTGCGGCAATCCTGGCAATTGCTGGACTGAGTTTGAGTCTGTTTGTCCAACGTCGTCGTATCTGGGTCAAGGTCGGAGAGGTTCCCGGGCGCACACCGGGGGGCCGGGTTAAGGTTGAGGTCGCCGGGATCGCCAAAGCGTCCGGTCACGATGCAACAGAGCAGGTTGACGCACTTGTTGAATTACTGAAAGGGAAAGTGCTGTGATGGATAGCTTGGGATTAGCAGATTCGAGTAATAATTTCATCTACGCTGCCATGGTTACCCTGTTCATTGCAACAGTACTATTTTCAGTCTCTTTCGCTGCGGGACGGCGAAAAGAGTCACAGATCCAAATGGAATCAGCGAAAGTGTTGGTCGAATCCGGTGGATCAAGGTTGCAAGAATCGGTGAGTGAAGTGACTCGGCTTGAGCCCGGCCACCGGGCGGCAAATATTGGCATGTCTCTCACCTGGCTATCAGCGGCAATGCTCCTGGTGGGAATCGTTCTACGTGGCATGTGGGCCGGACGGGTGCCCTGGGGCAACATGTACGAATTTTCTATTACTTCGGCGTTAGGAATCTTGCTGGTATTCCTGGTGTGGTCAACCCAGCGAGATTTGCGATGGCTGGGGCTTTTTGTCACAATCCCGACCCTGTTAACCCTCGGTTTAGCCGTAACGGTGTTGTACACAGAGGCGGCCCAGCTAGTTCCGGCTTTGAAGTCCTACTGGCTCGTCATCCACGTCTTTGCCGCGATTATCGGCGGCGGAGCCTTCACGGTGGGAGCTGCAACCGCAGGCCTGTCCTTGATCTCAGACAAAGGCTGGTTTAAGCAACTGCCATCACGAGAAAAACTGGAGGGGCTCACCCACCGAATCATTTCTTTCTCGTTTCCCATCTGGACTTTTGCTGTTGTCGCAGGGGCAATTTGGGCCGAAAATGCGTGGGGCAGATACTGGGGATGGGATCCCAAAGAAACATGGGCATTTATTACCTGGGTGGTCTTCGCTGCGTACTTGCACGCGCGTTCAACGGCCGGTTGGAAACACCAAAAAGCCTCGGTCATCGCACTGGTCGGTTGGCTATCATTTCTGATCAACTATTTTGGGGTCAATATCTTTATTAACAGCCTGCACAGTTACGCGGGTATGTAGTCAAGTCGCAAAAAGGCTGTCACTCAGGGATTTTGCTCGCGTCGTTTACGCATTTTGTCGACCCACACGTCATCATCGAGCTTTCGCAAGAATTTAGGATCATCGTCAGGGGCGCTGGGCTCGGACTTTCGCCCCGGCAAGCCGCCGGCGGGCCAGGGGCGTCCCAACAGCAACCAGATCACTCCGCCAATAATTGGTAACACGATCACGATCAGGAGCCAGACGTATTTGGGGAGCGTGCGGGTGTGGCTCTTCTCGCTGCGCAGGACATCGATAATCGAATAAATGTAGAAAGCGATTCCTACTAAAGCTCCAGCTACCTTGATCATGGCCCTCCTCACAAATCCGTGGAATGTCGGTCCTGCATTGTTCCTTGCTACCCACTCAAATTGCCAGTTGGTAAAATCTAAGGGTACGCCATAATCGCAAACCTCGTCGGGGTAGCGTTTAGGGGGTGAAGAACAAGTCAATGGCCTGGGTAACTTACACAACCATCAGATTGGCGCTGGTGGCCGTGGTTTGGTTCGTCATCCAGTTTCTGACTCCGGTCAGGGGGGTGCTGGCTATTACGCTGGCGCTCCTGCTTTCAGCGATCTTCAGCATTATTTTTCTGGGGAAACAGCGAGATGCCATGAGTCAATCGATGTTTGGATTCTTCCGCCGACTCAATGAACGTATTGATGCCGCCGCCGCCAAAGAGGACTATCTAGAGGGCGAGCCCAAGACCCAGGACAACTCCGTAAATCAGCAGGACGTTCCCGGTAGCTATGAGGACGGGGATCAGGGCGGGCCCGCGGGCCCCGCGACGAACTAATTTAATCGGCAGGAGAGCCCAGGGCATGGCCAAGTAGCCCAGGGCAGCCCACGGGCCAAAGGGAACTATCAGGAGTGCAGGCACGATGAAAGCCACAGCGACGCAAGCAACGTAAAGCTTCCGGGTGCGCGCGTCGCCGAGTCGAACCGCCAGTGTGAGTTTTCCGTGCTCGGTGTCGCCGGGAATATCACGCAAATTGTTGGTGATCAGGATGGAACAAGCGAGTGCACCCACGCCGACGGAAGCAATGAAAGCACCGACGGTGAGCTCCAAAGTTTGCACATAAGCCGTCCCCATGACTGGCACGATTCCAAAAAAGATGAAAACAAAAATTTCACCAAAACCAGCATAACCATATGGTCGTGACCCACCGGTATAGAACCAAGCAGCTGCCACGCTCGCTGCGCCGACTAGGAGCAGCCACCACGCTTGAGTGAGCAGAACCACTATTAATCCGCTGACCATCGCGAATGCGAACATCAGGAATGCAGCCCGCTTCACTTCGTGGGATTGAGCAAGCCCCTGACCCACTAGGCGCACCGGACCCACGCGATGGCTGTCGGTCCCGCGGATCCCGTCGCTGTAGTCATTTGAATAGTTCACCCCGGCTTGAAGGGCAAGTGCAACGACTAGAGCTAAGAGTGCCCGAACGATATTGAATGAATCAGCATGCTGGGCGATTCCGGTTCCTACCAGCACGGGTGCAATTGCTGCGGGAAGCGTACGCGGTCGAGCGCCCTGAATCCATTCACTTGTCGTGGCCACGGGCTAACCGTAGAGGTTCGTGATTGTGACTCGATCAAGTTTGCCATTTGGCAAGGTCGGGATTTGCGTGACTACGCGGAAAGTGGGTATCGCAATAGATCCGAGTTTTTGTACGATTTGGTGACGGATGCTTCCCGATACACCTTCAAAGTCCACGGGTGTGGCAACTATCAGCGCGGTGAGATTGGGAAGCACATAACAACTTTGCACTGAGGGATTTTCCTCGATGATCTTGGCAATTGCGGTCCGCGAGATATTTACCCCGTTGATCACAACAATGTCATCGAGTCTGCCGAGAATTTCTAATTGTCCAATTAAATCCGCGACCCCAAAATCATCGGTGGCAAATGTTGAGTTAAATGGTGTGAAAGCCCGCCCGCCGATGGGTCGATAGCCCGAAGCGATGCTCGGACCGTGAAGAGTTATTCGGGAGTCAGCCGGATCAAGTGTGAAATTCGTGCCGGGCCCGTTTTTCCCGCTGAATATGCATCCACCGGAAGTCTCGGTCATGCCATAGGTGTAGCTGACTGGAAGTCCGAGATCTTGTGCCTGCAAGAAGTCGTTGGTTGGAGTTGGCCCGCCACCGATCAAAATGGCTGTGCAACGGCGAAGTGCCTGGGCACCAAGTTGTGAGTTAAGGAGCCTGCGAAGCTGGGCGGGCACCAATGAGACGAACACAGGTTCGTCTTTGCTTCTTTCCACCGAGTTCGCGAATTCATCAGGATCAAAAGTGGAACCACCAGCAATGCTTTCGAGTGCGATGGGGGGTACCCCGGCCGCGATTGAACGGGTCAGAACGTTGACTCCGCCAACAGATGTAACGGGCAGCGCGCAAATCCACTGTGGTGGCGCATCAAGTTGCACTCCAACGACCTCGCCTGAATTTACAAAGTCATTCATTGCGCTCAGCTGGGAGTAACTGAGTTCAACCCCGCGGGGATTTCCCGTTGACCCTGAAGTCGTCAGAATCGCGGCCGTGTGGCTGTGACACGGAGTGCTGGGATTGATTGCTTCCCGGATCGCCTGGATCTGGTGGCTGGAGTAGTGACGGCTTTGCTGTGGAATGGGAGCAAAAACCTGTTCGTTGGCGAGAGCTTCGCTTAGGGCATCGAATGCCGTGGCGACACCAGGGCTACCGGGAGGTATCTGGGTGAGTTCGATTTCACGAATAGTTGAGTCGGCCACGAGCCGAGAATAGGAGATACAGGTAATCTCGGCACATGGACACTCGCAAACGTTATGTACTGCCCCCGGTCGCGCCAACTGAATCACCGGCCTGGACAGATCCAGCCCACTCGTCCATTACAGCGGCGTGTGCTTGGCAAAGTGTCGGGGAATTCAGCGATATCACCTACAGTCTGGGCACTGGTGCCTATCAGGGAATAGCAAAGATTACGATCTGCCGACCAGAAAAGCGAAATGCATTTCGGCCGCAGACCCTTTTTGAGTTAAGTGATGCATTCAATGCAGCCCGCGACGATGATCGAGTGGGTGTAATCATTTTGACGGGCCAAGGGGATCTCGCATTTTGCTCCGGAGGGGATCAAGTGGTCCGCGCAAATGATGGCTACATCGGCGACGACGAGGTTGCCCAGAAGGGAATTGGTCGCCTCAACGTTCTTGACCTTCAGATCCAGATCCGCCGACTGCCTAAGCCCGTAATCGCCATGGTTGCCGGCTATTCAATTGGTGGTGGCCATGTTCTCCATGTCGTGTGTGATCTGACCGTTGCTGCCGACAATGCGCGCTTTGGTCAAACCGGTCCCAGAGTTGGTTCATTCGATGGTGGATACGGATCAGGCCTACTCGCACGAATCGTGGGACAAAAGCGCTCGCGTGAAGTCTGGTACACATGCAATCAATATGGTGCCGAGCAGGCCTACGACTGGGGCTTGGTCAACGAGGTAGTTCCCCTTGAAGACCTTGAGATTGCGACTTGCGACTTAGCATCACAAATGCTCACCATGTCGCCTCTCGCACTTCGCATGCTGAAGGCATCACATAATGCAGTCGACGACGGTCTTGCCGGGATTCAACAACTGGCGGGGGATTCAACACTTCTGTTTTACATGACCGAGGAAGCCCAAGAAGGTCGCGATGCTTACAAGGAAAAGCGGGAACCTGATTTTGGACGCTTCCCGAAGCGGCCGTAGTTGCTATGTTGCATGCTTTTCCCGAACTTGAGTTCTTTTCGCTTACCTTGCAAGAAGAGTTTCGAGGAGTTCGGACGCGAGAGGGGATTCTTTTAGCGGGGCCTTTGGGTTGGGGTGAGTTCAGTCCATTTCCCAACTACACGCCCATCCAAGATTCCTTATGGCTACGTGCCGCATTGGAATCGGCATTTGTTCCACTTAAGTATCCAGAAAATTCAAGCGTCGCGGTAAACGCAATTATTGGGGACAACGAGGATTCCTATCTGGGGAGCGCTAGGGCGCTGAACGAATTTGGCTGCACCACTATAAAAATTAAAGTAGGACTTGACGTGGATCAGGACGTCGAGCGTGTACAAGAAATTGTCCGAGCATTCGTTGACGCAGGACAATTAAACAAGTTACTTATTCGACTTGACGCCAATGGCCGATGGGGTATTGCGCAGGCAGTTGACACCATCAGTGAACTGCAATCAGTTCCGATTGAATACATTGAGCAACCATGTCGGTCGGCCACGCAATTACGTGAACTGCGCAAAAAAGTGACGGTACCCATTGCCGTTGATGAAATCGTTCGCATCGACGGCCAACACCAAGTGAGTGAATTCGCTGATCTGGCAATCATCAAGGTATCTCCGCTCGGTGGCACTGATGCAGTTGAACGTTTGATTGAAAAGTTGGACGTACCGGTTCGATTTAGTAGCGCATTTGAATCAAGTGTTGGACTCAACTCCTCACTATTAGCGGCCCATAAATTCGCCCCCCACCAGGTAGCCGGGCTGGGAACTGGGATGCTGCTCGCAACGGACACGGTGAAGCGGCCGGTCATTCCCCATGAAGGCCGTATTCGGGTTGTCAAATGTGAACCCGATCCGGAACAACTCAAACGTGTTCCGCTACCCCAGACCCAGCAGGACTTGTGGCGCAAACGACTTGCAAAGGCCTGGGACTTAATTCCTGAGTCCCAACTCGCGTCCTGGGGCGTGCCTAAGCGGAGTGTGCAAGGCTAGGGACATGGAGCCTTCGGTCGCCCAAGCGAAAGTCATGGTCGACGAACTTATTCGTTGCGGAGTCACTGACGTCGTTCTTTCGCCTGGTTCGCGTAGTGCACCACTGGCATTGGAACTTGCCGCAGCGCACGCACGATTCGAAATCCGTGTGCATGTACGACTTGATGAGCGGGTTGCCGGCTTTGTTGCATTGGGAATTGGGAAGGCCACCGGGATCCCGGCTGCAGTAGTGACCACTTCAGGGAGCGCCGTTGCAAATCTGTTGCCTGCAGTCATTGAAGCGGATCATTCTTATGTGCCGATGCTGTTATTGACGGCCGACCGACCACCACAATTGCGGGGAATTGGGGCCAATCAAACAATCGCCCAGACAACGATTTTCGGACCACATGTTCGGTCCGTTACCGACCTGGCAACCGCCACCACTTCCGAAGGTCAAGTCAAATATTGGCGCTCGGAAGTTTCGCGGGCTGTTGGGATAGCCACTGATTCGATCAGCCCAGGTCCGGTTCATCTCAATATCCCCTTTTCGGCTCCACTTGTGGGTGACCCAGACGGTAATTGGGTCGAGGACCTTGACGGGCGCCCCGATGGTAGACCTTGGGTGGCCGATGCCAGATTGTTTGCCGCAGTGAGTTCACCACTGGACGAGATAATGACATTCCTAGATGAAGAAGGTGTGGTGCCGGCACGTGGGCTAATTGTGGTTGGAGATCACAACGATTCCGATTTTATCGAAATGATTGACGAACTCAGCGACTTTATTGGCTGGCCAATAATTGCCGAACCCAGTGCTAATTTGAGCCGAGCCGATCTCACGCTCTCCCATGGGCTCCTGCTTGCCGCGGACGAGGCCTTCCGTGAAACCCATATCCCTGAACTAGTTCTGACAATTGGCAAGGTCGGCCTGTCTCGTGGAGTGCTACAGCTCATTGATTCGGCGGAGATTCACATCGCGGTAGATAGTCACGTCCATTTCTCTGACCCAACCCGCAGTGCGGACCTGGTGATTGCCTCTGTTCCGCTTCCGCCGCAAGAGTGCGAAGTCGATGGTGAATGGCTTGAGCAGTGGCAGCGGGCCGACATCTTGGCGGCTGCTGCAATCGAGACCGTTCTGAATCCGGAAGAGCTTACGGGAATGCAGATTGCGCGGGTTGTGACCCGATTTTTACCGGAATCGGGAACATTATTTTTAGGAGCGTCTTCAGCCGTCCGCCATGTTGCCTCATTCGCCGCAACGGGTGTTACCGACTCGGCGGTTCTTGGCAATCGTGGTGTTTCAGGTATTGACGGTTGTATTTCTACTGCCTCAGGTATTGCGATCAGTGCCACAGTTGAAGGAGATGGCTGCGTGGTTGCTTTGGTGGGCGACCAGTCATTTCTCTATGACAGCAATGCACTGCTGATTCCGCCCACTGAGACAAGCATCAATCTTGTAATTGTTGTGATCGACAACAACGGTGGGGGAATCTTCTCCACACTGGAGCAAGGTGCTCCCGAGTACTCCAAGCATTTTGAACAAGTGTTTGGGGTTCCGCTGGATGTAGACCCGTCTCTTGTTGCCTCTTCCATGAAAGCTAATGCCGTCACTGTCACGAATGAAGACGATTTAGCTGAAGCACTCGATCAGGCAATTAACGGTGGCTTGCATGTAATCACCGTAACCAGTGTTGATCGGGCACGTGAAAGTGAAATTCTAGGCCACATCGCACAGGCCGTTCGTGAAGCACTTTCTGGGAGTTGAGTGAGGTGGTCGCAGATTCAACGCGACAGAAAATTGTTCAGGCTGCCGCGGACCTATATTCGACTCTTGGTGCTCAATATTTTGCGGCGTGAGATTCCCAAGAGCTCTGGTTGCGTTGCCGGGGCGGTCACAGCAGTTGCATAGAACCGCTCAGAGTTCATCCACTCGTCCTTGCCCAGATGCCGCATTCCTCGGTTACCAGGAGCGTTGATGTAGATCTTGACGCGAGCGAAAATCCTAGCTGCTTTCCAATGCGTCACGCACGGGTGCAAGTTTTGCGGCTGACTCGGCAAGTTCTAGTTCAGGGATTGACCCGGCAACGATTCCGCACCCGGCAAAGGAACGCACGGTGCGCGACTCCTGGTCAATCTTCGCGCAGCGCAACGCAATTCCAAACTCGCCATCACCGTGATGATCAAACCAACCAACGGGTCCGGCATAACGTCCGCGATTCATTCCTTCAAGTTCGGGGATCATGGCTTTGGCGCGTTCGGTGGGAGTTCCGCACACGGCTGCAGTGGGGTGAAGTGATGCGACAAGGGACAGGATCGGAGCTTCACTGGCTAGCTGACCAGTGATATCGGTCGCCAGGTGTTGCACATTTGCAAGTTCAAGAACTCGTGGTTGTTCGGGAACTTCAAGGTCGGTGCAATGCGTTGCGAGTGCTTTGGCAACCGAGTGAACCGCGTACTCGTGCTCGGCGAGATCCTTGTGGCTCTTCATGAGATCCGAGGCTAAATCCGCATCCGTTGATTTGTCTCCCTGACGCCGAACCGTGCCGGCAAGGACCCGGCTCATGACCAGCCCACCCGTTCGCCGAACCAGCAACTCCGGGGTTGCTCCAAAGAGATCTTCGACCACGAATGTCCAGCAGGTGGGATATGCCCGCGCAAGTTGATTGATCAGGAACCGAACATCGAGTGCACCGTCAACGTGCGCAATGAGGTCGCGCGCAAGAACTACTTTGTCGAGTTCGCCTGCGGTAATTCGTTCAACGGCGGTGGCAACGGATTGTTCCCATTCCCATGGCGGAATGCTGCCTTCAGCCCAACGCACTGTGGTCGGTGCAGTCGGAACGGAAACTGGTGGCAAGACGCTACTCGCCGAGCCAATAGTGGTCATCCAAGTTTGTCCACCACGTTTACCGACGACAACATTAGGGACAACAACTTCGGAGAGGTTATTGAGATCAAATGCAAATGAGGCGAAAGCAACCGGTCCCGTTCCCGGCAAGCTCACGGTATCCTCAATGTGGGCATTTGTGAGGAGTTGATTCCACCAGCGCTGGGTTCGGGAAAAGGTTTCATCGCCACGCACTTGCAATCGAGCAGCCACCCCCCAACCAATTAGTCCTTCGCCACCTCGGACCCATGCGAGCGGGTTCTCGATCGGCAGATGTTGGAGAAGTTCCAGGTCGTGTTCGAGAGCTCGGGTACGGAAAGTCAGGTGTTCCTGATCGGGCAAGACACCAGGTTGCTCATTCACGCTCACCAAGTAAGCCTAGGGCTCGCGAGTTGTTTTAACCACTTGGAACTGCAGTTAGCGTTAAGTGAGATCTCTGACAGACTAAGGGCGTGCCGAGGGCGAATTTGGATAAGGATCCAGCTGAAGTTGCTGCGATGTTTGATGCAGTTGCCGCTAAATACGATCGCACCAATGACATTCTGGCCGTGGGACAGACCCGGCGTTGGCGCAGTGCAGTGCGCAAAGCTCTACAACTGGAACCAGGACAACTCGTTCTCGACATCGCGGCGGGCACCGGAACCTCAGCGGCCGCATTCACCGCCTCAGGGGCGGATGTCATTGCCGCGGACTTTTCACTGGGAATGCTCGAAGTAGGCAAAACCCGAAACCCGGCGATTCCTTTCGTCGCAGCCGATGCGCTAGCCCTGCCATTTGCCGACTCAAGTTTTGACCGGGTCACTATTTCCTTCGGATTGCGTAATGTGGCCGATCGCATGGTTGCCTTAGAGGAGTTCAGGCGCGTGATTAAGCCCGGTGGGCGGCTCGTGATCTGCGAGTTTTCTCATCCAACGCTGGCCCCATTTCGTCGGGTGTATACCGAGTACCTCATGGCGGCGTTGCCCCTGCTCTCGAACCGGGTCTCCTCAAATCCGGATGCTTATCGGTATTTGGCCGAGTCAATCCGCGCTTGGCCGGTCCAACAAGAGCTGGCGGCAGACATTGCCGACGCCGGCTGGGGAGCGGTTCAGTGGCGCAATTTCACCGGGGGAATCGTGAGCATCCACCGGGCGGTTGCCCCGAAGGATTAGCCGCTATGCTTGGTCAGATAGTGAAAAATTTCACAATCGCGCAAGTGGATGAGAGAAAAGCTGCAGTGGCTGGCTTGGCCTTCGAGCATGTGAAAGGGCTGGTATGAACGTCTATACACCAATCTTGGTGCTCGGGATCCTCGCATTTAGCTTTGCGGTTTTCTCGATCGTAATCGCCAGTTTCACGGGTCCCAAACGGTATAACCGCGCGAAATACGCCGCTTACGAGTGTGGGATTGAGCCAACACCGCAGCCAATGGGGGGCGGCCGTTTCCCCATTAAGTACTACCTCACCGCCATGATGTTCATTATTTTCGACATCGAGTTGGTTTTCCTTTACCCTTGGGCGGTTTCAGCCGATGCACTGGGTGCATTTGGACTAATCGCGATTTTCCTGTTTCTCATAAATTTGGGTTTGCCATATGCATTTGAGTGGCGCCGCGGCGGATTGGAGTGGGATTAATGGGTCTTGAAGAGAAACTACCTTCGGGAATTCTGCTCACAACTGTTGAGCAGGTAGCCGGGTACGCGCGTAAAGGCTCCCTCTGGCCAGCCACATTTGGCTTGGCATGTTGCGCAATTGAAATGATGGCAACCGGCGGCCCGCGCTATGACATTGCCCGCTTTGGCATGGAAGTTTTCCGGGCCTCACCGCGCCAAGCAGACCTGATGATTGTGGCCGGTCGAGTGAGTCAAAAAATGGCACCGGTTCTGCGCCAAATCTACGACCAAATGCCAAATCCAAAATGGGTGCTCGCAATGGGCGTCTGTTCATCGAGTGGCGGCATGTTTAACAACTACGCCGTTGTTCAGGGAGTGGACCACGTTGTTCCCGTTGACGTTTACCTGCCCGGTTGTCCGCCCCGCCCCGAAATGCTCATTGACGCAATCCTGAAAATCCATGACGAAATCCAGGACATGAAGCTCGGGGTGAATCGCAAAAAGCAAATTATTGAGCACGAGCAGATTGCCTTGGCTGCGCCTTCTGTACTTGACATGAAGGGGCTCCTGCGATGAGCGAGTTCCCCGTGGTGCCAGACGGCTTAGCCGCAATTGATCTGGTGGGTGTGCGCAAAGGCGCATTTGGTTCACAAGGGTCCGGTGACACTAGCGGTTTTGGCGGACTGGTGGCACCGATTGTCATGCCCGGTGCATCAATCCCACCATTTGGAGGTTGGTGTGACGAGGTCGCCGAAGAGCTGGCGCTCTCGCTGGTCGACGCTGGAGTGAGCGGTGCGGTTGAAAAAATTGTGATCGATCGAGGCGAAATGACTTTTTATGTCGCGCCCGAGAACCTGATTGCATTCATGACCGAATGCCGCGATGAACCGGCACTCCGATTTGAAATGTGCACAAGCGTGAGCGGTGTTCATTTCCCGCAGGATACAAATCGGGAGCTGCATATTGTTTACGCGTTGCTTTCCATCACACATAACCGTCGAATTCGGGTTGAAGTGTCAATTCCTGACTCCGATCGTCACCTTCCATCATTGGTCGCGCTTTACCCGTCAGTGGATTGGCATGAGCGCGAAACCTGGGACTTTTTCGGAATAATTTTTGATGGGCACCCGGCGCTTACGCGAATTCAAATGCCTGATGACTGGGTGGGGCATCCGCAGCGCAAGGACTACCCACTTGGTGGGATCCCCGTTGAGTACAAGGGTGCAAGTATTCCCGCGCCAGATCATCGGAGGTCCTACAACTAATGACTACCACCGAATTTACGAATTCTGATCCGTTCTCGGGGTCCTATGACACCACCGACGGCACCGTGTACAACCTCGGCGGAGGCGACTGGGACAGCATCGCGGCGGCGCCAGAGGGTGAGAACGAGCGAATCGTGGTCAACATGGGACCACAACACCCGTCCACTCACGGTGTTCTTCGCATGATTTTGGAACTTGAAGGTGAGACTGTCGTCCAGGCTCGGTGCGGTATTGGTTTCCTACATACCGGGATCGAAAAGAATATGGAGTTTCGCACTTGGGTTCAAGGTGTGACCTACGTAACCCGAATGGATTACCTGGCCCCGATGTTCAATGAGACAGCCTACTGCCTCTCGGTCGAGCGACTTCTGGGCATTGAAGACCAGATCCCAGAACGCGCAAACGTAATCCGAGTGATGATGATGGAACTCAATCGGGTTTCTTCCCACTTAGTAGCACTCGCAACGGGCGGCATGGAGCTCGGAGCGCTCACCGCCATGATTTTTGGTTTCCGCGAACGCGAACTCGTTCTCGACATTTTCGAAATGGTCTCGGGACTACGCATGAACAGCGCTTACATCCGACCGGGTGGTGTCGCCCAAGACCTACCAAGCGGGGCAGAAGAAAAAATTCGCGAAACTGTGGTGCTGCTTCGCAAGCGGCTCAAGGACACCTCGGATTTGCTGGTAGACAACACAATCTGGATGGGTCGAACAGTTGGTGTTGGCTACCTTGACCTCACGGGGTGTATGGCGCTGGGTATTACAGGGCCGATCCTGCGTTCAACCGGGCTACCCCATGACCTGCGCAAGAGCGCGCCCTATTGCGGCTATGAAAACTATGAATTCAATGTTCCTACCCAAAAAACCTCAGACGCGTATGGACGCTTCTTGATCCGCATCGCTGAAATGCACGAGTCACTTAACATTGTCGATCAATGTCTGGATCGACTAGTGCCTGGCCCCATCATGATTGCCGACAAGAAAATTGCTTGGCCATCACAATTGTCGGTTGGCAGCGACGGACAAGGGAACTCACCAGAACACATTCAAGAAATCATGAGCGAGTCGATGGAAGCGCTCATTCACCATTTCAAGTTGGTTACCGAAGGCTTCAGCGTCCCTGCCGGACAGGCCTACGTTCCGATTGAGTCTCCACGTGGTGAACTCGGTGCCCACGTTGTGAGCACGGGTGGAACCCGACCGTACCGGGTGCACTTCCGCGATCCCTCTTTCAATAACTTGCAGGCCGTCTCCGCGATGAGCGAGGGTTCCATGATCGCGGACGTAATCGCAGCGGTCGCGAGTATTGACCCCGTCATGGGCGGGGTTGACCGTTAATGTCACAGCGAAATGAGCAGAACGTGATCTCTGAATCAACCAGGTTAAAAATGCGAGAGCTAGCCGGACGATATCCGAACCGACGCTCGGCACTGTTGCCCATGCTGCATTTGGTGCAAGCAGAGCAAGACGAAGTAACTACCGAAGGCATGGCTGCCTGCGCAGAAGAACTTGACATCACCTCCGCGGAAGTGACAGCGGTTGCAACGTTTTACACAATGTACAAGTACAGTCCCGTTGGCAGGCACCACATTGGAGTTTGTATCAACACACTGTGTGGACTACTCGGTGGTGACGCTGTGTACGAGCGGGTTGCTGAGCGCCTGGACGCATCTCACAATGGGCCATCTGCCGACGGTAATTTCTGGTTGGAACGGATTGAGTGCCAGGCGGCTTGCACCCATGCGCCAGTCATGACGGTTGATTGGGAATTCATGGACGACGTAACCCCGCAAAGCGCGGTTGCCCTAATTGACAAACTCGCACTGGGTGAACAAGTGTGGTCAACGCGTGGCCCTATGATCCGTGACTTCCAAGCAACCGAGCACACCCTAGCCATGGCAGAAGACGACCTAGCAACTGTCGGTAATTGCGTCGATGAAAAAATGCTTGCCGGTCTGAAAATCGCAAAATCTGGAGCGCAGCAATAGTGAAACTGACACCGGTAATTACGCAACACTGGGACGACCCGACGCTGTACACACTTGACGGGTACAAGAGCCATGGTGGGTACGAAGCGCTTGCTAAAGCACTCAACAGCGATCCTGACTCCATCATTGCACTCGTCAAGGACAGTGGGCTTCGAGGCCGCGGAGGTGCTGGTTTCCCCACCGGCTTGAAATGGTCATTTGTCCCACAAAATGATGGCAAGCCGCACTACCTTGTTGTCAACGCCGACGAGTCTGAACCCGGTGCATGTAAAGACATCCCGATCATGATGGCGAACCCACATGCACTTGTCGAAGGTGTAATCATCACCTCATTTGCCATTCGAGCAAATCACGCTTTCATCTATATTCGCGGTGAAGTTCCCGCGGCAATTCGTAAGGTCGCCTATGCGGTCAAGCAAGCCCGTGAAGCAGGTCTGATTGGTAAGAACATTCAAGGTTCAGGCTTTGACCTTGAAGTGACGGTGCACTCCGGTGCCGGTGCGTACATTTGTGGTGAAGAAACTGCGCTCCTTGACTCCCTTGAGGGCTTTCGAGGGCAACCACGATTAAAGCCGCCGTTTCCTGCTATTGCGGGGCTGTACTCATCACCGACGGTGATTAACAACGTGGAGACGATCGCAAATATTCCTTACATTATTGATCGCGGTGTTGAATGGTTCCGTCAATTTGGAACTGAGAAGTCGCCCGGATTCAAAGTATTTGCCGTTTCGGGTCACGTACAGCGCCCTGGAATCTACGAAGCGCCGCTGGGCATCACAATGCGCGAATTGCTCGACTACGCGGGCGGGATGCGTCCGGGTGCCGAGCTCAAGTTCTGGATCCCGGGCGGGTCAAGTGTTCCCATGTTGACCGCCGATCACCTCGACCTCCCATTGACCTACGAAGCCATGGCTGAGGCTGGAACCATGCTAGGAACGGGCACCCCTATGGTCTTTGACCAAACGGTGTCAGTTGTCAAAGCTGTTACTCGCTGGCTCGAGTTTTATAAGCATGAGTCGTGTGGAAAGTGCACACCCTGCCGGGAAGGCACCTATTGGATTACGGGCGTGCTGGAAAAATTTGAACACGGTCACGGCACGGAGAACGAAATGGAAACCTTGACCACTCTGTGTGGTCAGATCGCTGGTCGGTCCTTCTGCGCACTCGGCGATGCTGCGGCAACGCCTTATCCCGCGGCCATGAAGTACTTCAGCCACGAATTTACCGCGGCAACTCACACCAGCGCTGACGAACAGTTTGATCCAATTGCGTCATACGTCTTCTCGGGGGCGCGCGCCTAATGACCATGACCAATCACACTGAAAAGATGGACTCAGTCAGCGTTGTGATCGACGGAATCGAAATGGAAGTTCCAAAAGGAACGCTCGTAATTCGCGCTGCTGAGCAGATCGGCATTGAAATTCCACGTTTTTGCGATCATCCGCTCCTTGTGCCAGTTGCTAATTGCCGGGCATGCTTGATTGAGATCGACGGAGTGCCTAAACCGCAGCCGGCATGTGCACAGGTACTGTCTGAAGGTATGAACGTTCGCACCCAACGTTCTTCAGAAATGGCGCGGGTTGCCCAAGAAGGGGTAATGGAGTTCTTGCTCGCCAACCACCCACTTGATTGCGCGATCTGCGACAAGGGCGGGGAGTGTCCACTACAAAATCAAGCTATGAGCGCTGGTCGCTCTGAATCACGCTTTGATGGTGAAAAACGTACCTTTCCCAAACCAATTAACGTCAACGCTGAAGTGCTCCTTGACCGCGAGCGGTGTGTTTCTTGTGCGCGCTGCACCCGATTCGCTGACGAGATCGCAGGTGATGCATCCCTTGAATTACTTGAGCGCGGTGCCCAACAGCAGGTCGGTACGGCAAATGATGAACCATTTGATTCCTATTTTTCCGGAAATGTTGTTCAGATCTGTCCCGTAGGCGCGCTCACCAGTGCGTCATACCGATTCCGTTCACGGCCATTTGATTTAGTCTCAGTCCCCACAACTTGTGAACACTGTGCATCAGGTTGCTCCCTTCGGACCGATCACCGCCGCGGCGCGGTTACCCGTCGTCTTGCCTGGGATGACCCGGAAGTCAATGAAGAGTGGAGTTGTGACAAGGGGCGCTTCGCATTTGCGTACTTAGCTTCAGGTCGAATCGAATCTCCGCTCATTCGCGAGAATGGTGAGTTGCGCTCAGCATCCTGGCCCGAAGCGATGCACTTCGCCGCTGCGGGCCTCGCCGCCGCAGCCGGTTCGACCGCTGTCCTGGTCGGTGGCCGAGCAACGAGCGAAGATGCTTATGCGTACTCGAAATTTGCCCGAGTCGTACTGGGAAGTGACAACATTGATTTTCGGGCGCGCGCAACCTCAAATGAGGAAGCAGAATTCTTAGCGGCATACGTAGCTGGAAAGCAGTTGGAAATCACCTACGGCGATGTTGAATCTGCGTCACAAATCGTGCTGGTTGGCTGTGAACCGGAGGACGAATCACCAATTCTGTTCCTTCGCTTGCGCAAAGGTGTGAAAAAAGGTGTCCTCGTTCATACGGTTGGCCCGCTCTATTCGCTAGGTAGTGAAAAGTTGTCTGCGCATTGGATTAAGGCGAAAGCTGGCTCTGAGGCCCAAGTGCTCGGGGGCCTTGATTCGGAATTGGTTAACGCTCTTGACAGCACCTCAATTATTTTCGTTGGCGAGCGCGCGGCTACAAGCCCGGGTTCCCTCAGCGCGGTTTCTGAACTGGGCGCAAAAACGGGTGCGCGCATTGCTTGGGTGCCCCGACGAGCTGGTGAACGAGGCGCACTTGAGGCTGGTGCGCTCGCTGGTCTACTTCCGGGCGGTCACCCAATTTCTGATCGCACTGCGCGCGCACACGTTGCTCAAGCATGGAACGTCGAGGCGGACTCCTTGCCAAGTGGAGGACTCGCTGGAACCGATTTGGTCACTGCCATCGCAAGTGGAACGTTCACGGCGGTACTTACCGCCGGTATCGATCCCGGTGATCTGCCAAATGGCAACGAACTTATTGCCGGGATTGAAGGCGCTGATTTTGTTGTTGCACTTGAGAATCATCATTCGGAAATCACCCAGCGGGCAAGTGTCGTTTTCCCGGTTGCGGTTGTCACTGAAAAATCCGGATCCTTCATGAACTGGGAAGGGCGCAGTAAACCATTCAGCGCGGCTTTTCGCGAGGCGCTTACCCTCTCAGATGCCGGAGTGCTGTCAATGTTGGCAAGTGCCATGGGCGCACAGCTCAGTGGAGATACTCGCGAGCTAGGCAAGGAATTGACCGCACTGGGATCTTGGACGGGTTCGCGAACGCAGGTAAAGCCGGTGGCGCCAAATCCGGCTGCCGGAACGACTTTGGCCACGTGGCGCCTGCTGATTGATTCAGGTGTATTGCAAGAGGGAGAACCGCACTTGGCAGCTACCGCGCGACCATCAGTGGTTGCGATTAACTCTGCGATGTTTGACCAACTGGACCAACCGGAATTAATCACGGTGACCGGGCCTAAAGGATCAATCACACTGCCAGTGCACGTCTGCGAAGTAGAGGATGACAGTCTGTGGTTGCCCATGAACTCACCGGATTCACATATTTATGCGCAACTTGGTTGCGGTTATGGTGAAGTAGTCACTGTCCAGGGAGGCGCTGCATGAGTGGTTCTCAGTTTGGCTTTTTCGGGACAGACCCGTGGTGGATGGTAATCCTCAAAGCCGTTGTCATTTTTGGAATGCTGGTCGTCATCACCTTGTTCACCATCTGGTGGGAGCGCCGAGTGGTGTCGCGGATGCAAAACCGAATTGGTCCAAACCGGGTGGGGCCGGCCGGCTTGCTCCAGTCGCTAATGGACGGTTTCAAGCTTGCTTTCAAAGAAGAAATCATCCCTAAATCTGCGCACGTTGCCGTGTACTGGATTGCCCCGGTTATTTCAGCGACGGCAGCTTTCCTCGCATTTGCCGTTATTCCATTTGGCCCGACTGTGTCGATCTTTGGTGTGGAAACTCCACTGCAACTCACCGATTTTCCGGTGTCTGTTCTCTACGTGCTGGGAATTGCATCCATCGGTGTTTACGGACTGGTTCTGGCCGGTTGGTCTTCAGGCTCGACCTACCCACTTCTTGGCGGGCTGCGTTCAACAGCCCAAGTGATTTCATACGAAATCGCCATGGGGCTTTCATTTGTTGCAGTGTTTCTGTTTGCCGGCTCCATGTCGACATCCGAAATCATCGCACAGCAGGAACCCATTTGGTTCGCTGTGATTTTGCTACCCTCGTTCCTCATTTATGTAACGTCAATGGTGGGGGAGACCAACCGCGCACCATTTGACCTCCCAGAGGCAGAAGGCGAACTTGTCGGTGGGTTCCACACCGAATACTCGTCATTGAAATTCGCCATGTTCTTCTTGGCTGAATACATCAACATGGTCACCGTTTCAGCGTTGGCAACGACCCTGTTCCTCGGTGGCTGGTTGGCGCCGTGGCCCCTGTCGTTGTGGGATTCGGCAAATACTGGTTGGTGGCCGGTTCTTTGGTGGCTGCTCAAGGTCCAACTCTTTATCTTTATGTTCATTTGGTTGCGCGCGACGCTACCGCGATTGCGGTACGACCAGTTCATGAAATTTGGTTGGAAAGTTCTCATTCCGGCATCGCTTGGATGGATATTTATCGTTGCAACTGCGCGCGTTTTCCGTAACGACTTCAGTTTTACGAACCAACAATTACTTTTCGCTGGAGCCGCGGCTATCGCCGTTCTGCTGATTGGGTCGTGGTTGCTTCAGATTCGTTCAGATCGCAAACAAGAGAGCCTAGAAGATGAATTCGAAGCGGAATCCCGCGCACCATTTGACCCAATGGCTGGTGGACATCCGGTTCCGCCCATGCCGGGTCAAATATTCCCCTACACCCCGCGACGTGTACTTGCTGCACAATCGGTTGCTGGTGGCGTGAGCCCGTCAGATGAAGATATGAACGCGATCGAGGAGATACCCAATGCCTGAATTACCTGCCGCGGTTCGCGGATTTGGGGTGACCTTCGGAACTATTTTTAAAAAGGTCGTAACCGAGCAGTACCCCGAGGATGCCAGTAAGTACCCGCCAAAGCCGCGCTTTCACGGACGTCACCAACTCAATCGTTGGGCCGATGGGCTGGAAAAGTGCATTGGCTGTGAACTGTGTGCGTGGGCTTGCCCAGCGGACGCGATCTTTGTCCAAGGGGCGGACAACAGCGATGAAGAGCGCTTCTCGCCGGGTGAGCGTTATGGCCGGGTATACCAAATCAACTACACCCGCTGTATTTTCTGTGGCCTCTGTATCGAAGCGTGCCCCACGAGAGCCCTCACCATGACCAATGAATTCGAGCTAGCCGACAATAATCGCGCAGATTTGATCTATGAAAAGGAAGATTTATTGGGGCCGATGCTCCCTGGGATGCTTGCCCCACCACATGAAATGGTTCCCGGTACAACCGATCGTGATTACTACGCAAACAAGATCACCGGCTCGGTCCCCGAACAAGGCACCCAGTCCGATTCTGACCTTGGTAATGCTGATCGAAATGGTGCTCAATGACCATTGACGGTGAACTTGTTGTATTCATTATCTGCGGGGGCTTAACAGTCATCGGGGCACTCGGAATGGTCCTGTCACGTAAAGCCGTTCACTCTGCACTGTTTATCGCCATGGTCATGATCAACCTCGCGATCCTGTACGTCGCGAACTCTGCCCCTTTCCTGGGCATGGTGCAGATCATCGTGTATACCGGCGCCGTAATGATGCTCTTCCTCTTTGTTCTCATGGTGGTGGGAGTCGACTCTTCGGATTCGCTGATCGAAACGATTCGCGGCCAGCGACTTTTTGGGATCCTGTTCGGTGTGGCTCTGGCAGTGTTGCTCGCTGGTGGCATTGGGACCGCACTGACCGACAAAGGGGATGTGGGTCTGGATGCGGCAAATGAAGAATTTGGTGGCAACGTTGAGGGTATCGCAAATCTGATTTTCAGTGATTACCTTTTTGCCTTCCAGGCCACAGCTGCTCTGCTGATTACGGCTGGCTTGGGTGCGGTAATTCTCACCCACCGCGAAGCATGGAAGCCAAAGGTAACCCAGAAAGAGCTCTCGGTTGCGCGCTTCATGGTGGGTGCGGGCCACCCGGGAAATAAGCCGAACCCTGGCGTTTACGCTCGACACAATGCAGTGAACACCCCAGCAATTTTGCCAGACGGTTCACTTGCATTGGACAGTGTTCCAGAGCCTGTTCGATCACGTGATGACTCGTTGATCATTGACCACAGAGTGGTATCAACGGTTGTGGAATTGGTAGAGGGAGAGGATCAGAACTAATGGATCCCGTCTATTACATCTATCTTGCGACCGTACTTTTCAGTATTGGTGCAGTCGGTGTGTTGGTTCGCCGCAACGCAATCATTGTTTTCATGTCAGTCGAATTGATGCTCAACGCGGCGAACTTAGTGTTCGTTGCTTTCGCTCGAATGAATGGGAACCTCGACGGTCAAACTGTCGCGTTCTTTGTCATGGTCGTCGCGGCAGCCGAAGTCGTCGTCGGTCTCGCGATTATCGTTCAAGTTTTTCGAACTAGGCAATCAGCATCAATTGACGAGCCGAATCTTTTGAAGTATTAGTAAAAAATCAGTAGACCAGATTAATACCGAGGAATAGGACCACACGTGACCGTTATGCCAGCAGAGGGGCTTTTCTCCCTAATGTGGCTTCTCATTGCGTTGCCGTTGGCGGGCGCAGCAATTTTGCTGTTTACCGGTCGGCGCTCCAACTCGTGGGGGCCTTACCTGGGAGTAATGACCGTGTGCGCATCCGCTGTTCTTGGCGTCTTGCTTCTGATTGAAATGATGGGGCTGCCAACAGAGGAAAGAGCCATAACACAGGTCGCCTACCAATGGGTTTTCGTTGGCAACTTCACCGTTGATCTTGCATTCCAGTTGGATCAGCTCTCCATGGTGTTCATTCTGCTCATCACAATCGTGGGCTCCCTCATTCACATTTACTCATTGGGCTACATGTCCCATGATCCCGATAAGCGTAAATTCTTCGGCTACTTGAATCTTTTCGTGGCAGCCATGCTGTTGCTCGTTATGGCGAACAACTACTTACTGCTCTACGTCGGCTGGGAAGGTGTGGGTCTGGCCAGCTATCTACTTATTGGTTTCTGGCAGCATAAGGCAACGGCTGCTGCTGCGGCCAAGAAAGCTTTCATTATTAACCGCATTGGTGACGTAGGCCTGAGCCTTGCCATCATGTTGATGTTTGTGACCTTCGGTTCGGTTACTTTCTCAGATGTCTTTGGGTCAGCGACCCAAGCAAGTGAAGGAACTTTGACCGCGATTGGGCTACTCCTACTGCTCGCAGCAGCCGGCAAGTCGGCCCAGTTCCCGCTGCAGGCCTGGTTGCTTGACGCGATGGAGGGCCCAACACCCGTCTCTGCACTTATCCACGCCGCGACCATGGTGACCGCTGGCGTGTACTTGATCGCCCGAAGCAACGTGATTTATAACAATGCCGAGTGGGCAGCGATGGCGGTCATTGTTGTAGCTTTGATCACGATTTTTATGGGCGCAATTATCGGTTCAGCAAAAGACGATATTAAGAAGGCACTTGCCGGATCCACCATGAGCCAGATTGGCTACATGATGCTTGCAGTTGGTCTTGGCCCAATTGGTTACGTTTTCGCCATCTTCCACCTGGTCACTCATGGTGTATTCAAAGCCGGGCTTTTCCTTGGCGCTGGGTCGGTAATGCACGGAATGGATGACAACGTCAATATGCGCCGTTATGGAGCATTGCGATCGGTCATGGTGATCACCTTTATTACCTTTATGGCCGGCTACCTAGCAATTATTGGTATTCCGCCGTTCTCAGGCTTCTGGTCGAAAGACGAAATCATTCACGCCGCATTTGAGCGTGGTTGGTTTATCGGTGGCGCGGCAGTTCTCGCAGCCGGTATCACCGGTTTCTACATGACCCGCATGGTTGCCATGACCTTCTTTGGTAAGAAGCGCTGGGAGAGCGACGTCCACCCACATGAGTCACCAGCCGTGATGACAATTCCGCTGATCATTTTGGGACTTGGCTCAACTTTCCTAGGCATGGCACTGTTGTTCTGGGGCGATATTGAAAGTTGGTTGGAACCTGTGGTGGGTTACGAAAGCGAGCCAACGCCCTTACCCACGAGTGCATATATCGGGATCACGCTGACCTTTGTGATCGCAGGAGCGATCATCGGCTGGATCTCCTATGCCCGCCGTGAAGTGCCAGTTGATGCGCCATCTGGCAATTGGCTCACCCGCGCAGCGCGCAGAGATCTTTACGGCGACGCGGTTAATCACGCACTTGTTGTGGCACCCACCAATTACGCAGCCCGTGCGTTGGTGTGGTGTGACGCCCGCGCGATTGACGGATTCGTTAATGGGTCGGCCGCAGTTGTCGGTGGGCTGTCTGGCCGCTTGCGGCGCACCCAGTCTGGCTTTATTCGATCTTATGCATTGTCCATGGTGGGCGGGGCTGTATTGGTGCTTCTCGCCCTATTGTTGGTGAGGATCTAGTGAATACGTACCCGTGGTTAACCACAATCGCTCTGCTGCCGCTTGTGGGCAGCGTGATTGTAATTTTGACTCCCAAGCACAACGCCAGACTTGCCAAAACTGTGGCGCTTGCCTTCTCGCTGCTCACCCTCGGTGCGGTAATCGCAATGGCACTGAATTTTGATGCCAATTCTCAGGAAGCTTTTCAATTCACGGAAAGCTACGCCTGGATTCCCACATTCGGCATCAACTTTTCGTTCGGAGTGGACGGAATTGCTTTAGTTCTGATTGCACTTGCTGCAACGTTGGTGCCAGTCGTGATTTTGGGCGGCTGGGATGAAGGACTTGAGTCACAGGGCAGCGTGAAAGGCTACTTTGCGTTAATTCTGGTACTGGAGTCGCTCATGGTCGGGGTATTTGCCGCAACCGACGTCTTCTTGTTCTACGTTTTCTTTGAAGCAATGCTGATTCCGGTCTACTTCATGATCGGGCGCTACGGTGGTCCGCAACGCTCCTACGCTGCCGTTAAATTCCTGATTTACAGCCTGGTCGGTGGCTTGTTCATGTTGGCCTCCCTGATTGGCCTCTATATCGTTTCGGCCCAGATCACGGGTACGGGAACATTTGACTTTACGACTTTGGTGGGTCTTGATATCGATCCGGATGTCCAGAAACTGCTATTCCTTGGTTTCTTCTTTGCTTTTGCAATCAAGGCGCCACTGTGGCCATTTCATACTTGGTTGCCCGACGCAGCCGGCCAAGCCCAACCCGGAACCTCGGTCCTGCTGATTGGAGTCCTGGATAAGGTAGGAACTTTCGGCATGATTCGCTACTGCCTAGAAATCTTCCCGGCGGCGAGCACTTTCTACGCCCCGGCTGTGATCTCGATCGCTCTGATCGGAATTTTCTATGGTGCCTTTGTCGCCCTGAAGCAAACCGATCTGAGGCGGCTCTTTGCCTACTCGTCAATCTCCCACTTTGGCTTTATTGCCTTGGGTATTTTCGTGTTCACATCGGCGGGGCAAACCGGCTCCATGATTTACATGGTGGCGCACGGCCTGAGCACTGCGGGATTGTTCATTGTCGCGGGCTACCTCATGGCGCGTCGGGGTGGATCTGCTCAGCTGTCCTCATTTGGCGGCGTGAACAAGGTGGCCCCGGTTCTCGCCGGCTTCTTCTTGATCGCGGCGCTCTCGAGCCTGGCCCTACCAGGCATGGTGTCCTTCATTGGCGAGTTCCTGGTCCTGCTGGGAGCGTTCCAGCAGTACATGTGGGTGGGCGCAGTCGCAACCGTGGGCATTGTGATTACGGCGGCTTACGTCTTGCGGGTGTATCAAAAGAGCATGACCGGGCCGCTGAACCCCGATTGCGAAGGCATGAAGGATCTCAACGGACGCGAGATTACTGCCCTCGCACCCATTGCCCTGCTAATAATTGTGCTCGGAGTCTTCCCGGCTCCATTACTCAATGTGATCAACCCAGCAGTTGACCGAGTCATGACCACGGTGGGTGTGAGTGACCCGGAGGTCACCTTCCCGATCTTGGGTGAATCGGCTACGAGCGAAGGAGGATCGGAGTGAATACCTTTACAGCTCCGCAGATCGACTACGTAGCCATTTCGCCGATTCTGATTGTCGGAATCGCCGCGCTGCTGTCGGTGTTGGCGGAAACTTTTCTACCACGTTTCCTTCGCCGGCAAATCCAGTTAATGCTGACGTTTTTCTCTTTGATTGGCGCATTTATCCTTCTGGTGATCAACCACAACCTTCGTACAATTACCGTCGGAGGGGCGGTCGCGATTGACGGCCCAGGTGTTGTCCTGATGGGCACGATTCTTCTCCTCTCACTGCTCAGCGCGTTTCTCATTGCCGAGCGCTCCTTGGACAGTCTGGGGGATGCATTCGCGCCCAGTGCATCGGCGCTGCCAGGGTCAGTTGACGAACGCGAGTTTTCCGCACGCGGCTACTTCCAAACTGAAGTGTGGACACTGTTCCTATTCGCGGTCTTTGGCATGCTCGTATTTGTAGTTGCCAACGACCTGCTGTTCATGTTCGTGGCACTTGAGGTGATGTCATTGCCGCTCTACCTCATGGTCGGCATGGCTCGCCGCCGCCGGCTACTTTCGCAAGAAGCCTCACTCAAATATTTTGTGCTGGGAGCATTTTCATCCGCATTCTTTATTTTTGGTGCGGGGTTGGTGTATGGATTTGCTGGCTCAATCTCGCTACCTGTCATCCACGATTCACTGGCATCGACCACGGGCGAAACGCTTCTGATCGTGATCGGCATGGCCATGCTGCTGGTTGGATTGTTCTTTAAAGTGGGCGCCGTTCCATTTCACCAATGGACACCGGATGTGTATCAAGGTGCACCGACCCCAATTACCGCTTTCATGGGCGCCACGGTCAAGGTCGCTGCTTTCGGCGCCATGATGCGTTTGCTTTACGTGGCATTTTCCGGAATTCAATGGGACTGGGAAGTCATCTTGTGGACCGTTGCGATCCTCAGCATGCTGATTGGGTCGCTGATTGCACTCACCCAAAGTGATGTCAAGCGGATGCTCGCGTATTCCGCGGTGGCGCAATCCGGTTTCATCCTGGTGGGCGTTGTCGCGGCAAGTCCTGCCGGTATCGCGGCAGTAATGTTTTATCTGATTGCCTATGGTCTGGTTACGGTCGGCACCTTGGCAGTTATTTCTATGGTGCGCGATTCCTCCGGTGAGGCGACGCATCTGTCCAAATGGGCTGGACTTGGCAAGAAGTCCCCCGTGTTGGGCGCGGTCATGGTGATCTTCATGTTGTCCCTGGCGGGCATCCCCCTCACCAGCGGGTTCGTGATCAAGTTCGGTGTCTTTGCGGCTGCAATTGCTGAGGGTGACGCCTGGCTGGTAATTGCCGCGGTCATCGCGAGCATTATCGCCGCGTTCTTCTACGTACGGGTGATTGTGGTCATGTTCTTCTCCGCGCCTAATGAGAAAACGGCGTCGGTGGCCATTCCTTCGATCTTGACCACCATCACGGTCGCCGCCACGGCCACCGCAACCTTGGTGCTGGGAATAATCCCGCAGCCGATGTTGGATCTGTTGAGCAATGCCGGAATATTCATCAGGTAGTAGCCTGAGCACATGAATCGGATCTTCCACGCCAGTGATCCGGTTTTTGAGGCACACATCAGTTCTGAGCTCGCGCTGGTAGAGAAGGCGCTCTTGGAGTCCACGCGCAGTGAGTACCCCTTCGTTTCTGAGACTTCGCGTCATCTTGTTGTTGCCGGAGGCAAGCGCTTTCGCCCACTGTTGGTATTACTGGCAGCCGAATTCGGAGATCCAAAATCACCTGAAGTAATACCGGCGGCGGTGGTAGTTGAGCTCACACATCTAGCGACCTTGTATCACGACGACGTCATGGATGAAGCCACTATGCGGCGGGGTGCGACCAGCGCGAATGCCCGCTGGGACAACACGGTTGCGATTCTTACCGGAGACTTCCTTTTCGCGCGCGCATCGCAAATTTTGGCCGGTCTTGGACCCGATGCTGTACGCATTCAGGCTGAAACATTTGAGCGGCTATGCACTGGGCAAATCAAGGAAACCGTCGGTCCGTTGGATGGTGAAGACCCGGTTAAGCATCACCTGTCGGTCTTGTCAGAAAAAACGGGCTCACTCATTGCCACCTCGGGGCGATTCGGCGCCATGCTCAGCGGTTGCAACCCGGAGGTCGTCGACACACTGACTAAGTTTGGTGAGCAAATTGGCGTCGCTTTTCAATTGGCGGACGACATCGTGGACATTACCTCAATGTCCGAACAGTCGGGCAAGATCCCAGGGACCGATTTGCGGGAGGGGATACCGACGCTGGCCGGGTTGATCGCCCTTACTCAGGCACACCCAGAGAATGCTCAACTGCGAGAGTTGCTCTCACGCCCACTGCCTGATCCTGCAGAACACGCGGTGGCTCTGGAGCTGTTGCGTACTCATTCGAGTCTGAATGAAGCGCGGCTTGAAGCGTGTCGCTGGGCAGATGAAGCGCGGCGAACCCTGGAACCACTGCCCGAGATTGCCGCAAAGGAGACGTTGATCGCGTTGTGTGACTACGTGGTAACTCGCACGGGTTAAGGCTGCAGCAGTGTTTCTTGTAGCTGCCTTGTGCGGGTTCGAGCGTGTCGGTACATGTCTACCGTGAAAATAATGATTGAAGTCCAGACCAGCGTGAAACCAATCCACCGTCCGGTACTCATAGCTTCCTCAAAGACGAAGACTCCCAGTATGAATTGGCTAATCGGGGTGATGTATTGCAATACCCCAAGCGTTGAAAGGGGAATACGGGTTGAGGCGCCACCGAAAGCGAGCAGAGGAACGGCGGTTACCGGGCCGAGCATAATCAGTAGGAAGGTAATTTTTGGGCCGTCGAGAACGAAGGACTCGCTACCGCGTGCCACCGCTATGGCAAGGATGATCAGCGCAACGGGGAATAGAACCGCAGTCTCAATGCCAAGACTGTGCAAGGAAGGAAGGTTCGCAAATTTCTTGAGCAGGCCGTAGGTTGCGAATGAGACGGCAAGGGTGAGAGCAATCCAGGGGACTGAACCCGAGGCAATGGTCAGCACGACAACGGCGATGAGGGCGATTCCTACGGCAGCCCATTGGGTAAGTCGAAGGCGTTCTTTGAGAATGATTACGCCCATCGCTACGGAGATGAGTGGGTTGACGAAGTAGCCGAGAGAGGCTTGGACAACTTGATTAGAACTTACCGCGTAGACATATACCAGCCAATTGATAGAGAGAAATATTGCGGCAGAGCCAAGAATTAAAATATTTCGACGGCTGAAAGCTGCTGTGAATGCTCGCCATTGTTTGCCAATGATCAGGACCAGGACGACAACAATTAGGGACCAAATAATTCGATGGGCAACGATCTCAATCGGTGAAACCGAATCAAGCAGTGCGAAGAAGAGGGGGAACATTCCCCAAAAAAGGTATCCAGTGACTCCGAGTAGGACCCCGGTTGAATGAACAGAGCGCTCGCGCAGTGCCACCGGTTCCACCTGATCCTTAGAATTGAGAGACACTCTGTGAATGCGTGGTGTCAGACTACTCAGGGCACAGAGGCGAGTCGAGCGGGATAGGCTTTTGGACGTGCCCCGCTACGCCTTGACTTCTGACCCACGCGTGGGCGTAGAGATTGTCAGCGCGGCCCTGGCCTGCTGCACATTGGAGTTACAGGCGGCCTTAGGCAGCGGAGCTTTGGTTGAATCAAGTGAGGAGGGTGCCTCGCCAAGTGTGATTGTGATTGCGGGAACCGTGACCGACGCACTAGTTCCTAGTGTTGTGCAGCTGATCCGGGCTCACCCCGGGGTCAAAGTTATGTCCTTTGGTGCGTGCGCAACAAGTGGTGGCCCGTATTGGGACTCGCCTCCGGTGTCAAAAGGAATTGACCAGTTCGTGGAAGTAGCAACTTATGTTGCTGGTTGCCCGCCTCGCCCGGACGCATTCATTCAAGCCATTCAAGATCTCGCCTGCTCCGAGGATGCCTAGATGAATCGTGTATTCACCTGGCAACAGGTCGAACCCGACCAGTGGCGCAACAAGATAAGTGAGCTGATCGATTCAGGTTTTGTCTATTTTGATTTCCTGACCGGTGTGGACCGTGAGAATATTGACAGCGACGCGGACTGTGAAGTTGTTGCCCATCTGGCAAAGTCGGATCTGTCTGATTCCCGCATTATTTTCACTCAAGTAAAAAGTGAATTGGCTAGCATCGCAGACCTCGCACCAGCATCAAGTTGGCACGAACGAGAGTGCGCGGAGATGTATGGCATCACATTCACGGGCGGTGACACCAGCCCTTTGTTACGACACGAAGGATTAGGCAGACCACCGCTGCGCAAGTCAGCAGTTCTTGCGGCGCGGGTACTGACTCCGTGGCCGGGCGGAGCTGAACCCGAAATTAGAGAAGACGGCCGCAAGGTGGGCAATGTGTCGCGACGAAGGCAGCGGCCACCGGGTGTCCCTGAGAATTGGATCACACCATGAAACATTCATTTATTGCATTGATTGAAGACAAGTGCACTTCATGCATGTTGTGCGTGCGCGAATGCCCCGCCTGGTGCATCCACCTTGATTCGCACACTGTTGAGGTATCCGAAGAAGGTGCGCGACGCCCCAAGAAAGTCAACGTTCTTGACTCTTTCGACATTGACTACTCGCTGTGCATGTACTGCGGAGTCTGCATCGACGTGTGCCCATTTGATGCACTCGCATGGGATGAACACCGAGCCCTCGCAACCACAAATCGCCAAGACATGCTATTGGGAATTGAGGACCTTCGACCTAACGGTAGTTCGTAAATTGCACCGCAAAGTCAAAGTCAGCACCATTAATCAAAGCGATGACGTCCTGTAAATCGTCCCGATTCTTGCTCGTAACGCGTAATTCATCTCCCTGAATCTGGGTCTTGACCGCCTTGGGCCCGTCGTCACGAATTAACTTAGCGAGTTTCTTTGCATGTTCTTGGCTAATTCCATTATTGAAGGAGCCATTAATTTTGTGCTCTTTGCCCGATGCGCGAGGCTCGCCTGCGGTGAATGCCTTGAGACTGATTCCACGCTTGATAATTTTTTCTTTGAACACTTCAAGCGCTGCAGCAACCCGCTCCTCGGTACTACTGGTTAGCTCAACGTCCGTCTCACCTTTCCACTCAATTGTGGTCTGCGTGTTCTTAAAATCGAAACGCTGAGAGAGCTCCTTGGCCGCCTGATTGAGGGCGTTGTCGGCCTCTTGGTGGTCTACCTCTGAAACGATGTCAAAACTACTATCTGCCATTGTGGGTTCCTTTCCGTTGGGTCAATCTAACTAATGAAGGGCACGTGCCAACCAACTGCACCTGTGAGCACCGGCACATGTAGTGTGTGCCGGGCATTACGGCAGATTGCCCGAGCGGCCAATGGGAGCGGACTGTAAATCCGTCGGTTTATACCTTCAGTGGTTCGAATCCACTATCTGCCACGTGTTAAAGGGTCCCCTTGTAGAAGGGGGCCCTTTTTAAAATGGGTAGCTCACGCCGGTTATTTCCTCGGACCAATCCCACAGCCGGCGGGCTTCTAGGGCATCTGTGGCAGATTCATCCCGGGCCACCAGTGTGGGGTTGCCGCGGGTCTGCCATTTGTCTGCAGGACCGACATAGCTGTTGTTGGGCAGGCCGGGGGCAGTTGCTGCGAACAAGATCGGGAGTGCACCGATATTCACGTTTTGAGAGATCATTTGGGTAAGAAATTCAGTGACATGAAACTCTAGGTTATTGCCCCGCATTCGCGAAGCAACCCCTTGAAGGTTCGTGGCAACCAAGCCCGGGTGTGCGGCGACTGCGCCGACGCTGTAATCGTCAAGATCGAGGCGGCGAGAGAATTCCGTGGTGAAAAGCAGGTTGGCTAATTTTGATTGCGCGTAGGCGCCCCATGCCCGATATTTTTTTGCGCCCATCGGGTCATCAAAATTAAATCGTTTTGCCATTCGATGGGCTAGTGAGGACACTGTCACCACCCGCGAATGGGGTACGGCGACCAAAGCTGGGAAGAGCAATCCGGTTAAGGCGAAGTGTCCCAGGTGATTTGTGGCCAATTGCATCTCAAATCCTTGGGCACTTGTGCGTTGGGGAGTTGCCATGATGCCGGCATTGTTAATCAGTAGATCAAGCCCCTGCGGGTGTTCATTGGACCAGGCACCGGCGAACTCGCGAACAGAGTCGAGATCAGAAAGGTCGAGGACCTCGGCGGTGGTATCCCCACCGATGGCTGCGGCCGCGTGATCTCCTTTCGACCGGTCGCGCACGGCGAGGGTAAGAGCGGCGCCCTGGTGGGCCAATGCTTTGGCAGTTTCGAAACCAAGGCCTGAATTTGCCCCGGTGATGATCACCGATCTACCGGTGAGATCGGGCAGATGAGCAGTTGTCCATGGGGGCATGTCCTAATAAAACCGGGTGAAGGGGCATAAGGCAAACCACAGCGGTGACCGCAGGGGCGATCGGGCCCTGCCACTGTGTACGCTTGCGTGGCTTCACGCCCCTTTAGCTCAGACGGCAGAGCGTCTCCATGGTAAGGAGAAGGTCTACGGTTCGATTCCGTAAAGGGGCTCGGATGAAAGGTCAAGCAACTGGGGTCTTTCTTTGCTTGGCGGGGTAGCTCAGGTGGTAGAGCAAGCGGCTCATAATCGCTGTGTCGCCGGTTCAAGTCCGGCCCTCGCTACAAGATTTATGGCATCAGGCACAATAGGCACGCGAAAGAAGCAGAAATGCGAAGCACGGCACCAAATCAGAGATAAACCAGCACATGGAGATTGTGCTTTAGGGAAGTGAGAAAGCAGTGGGCAAGGCCAGCGACGTCCGACCCAAGATCACATTGGCATGCGAAGAGTGCAAAGACCGCAACTACATTACAAAGAAGAACCGTCGTAATGATCCTGACCGACTTGAGGTCAAGAAGTTTTGCGTAAAGTGCAAGACGCACACCCTGCACAAGGAAACCCGCTAACTTTTTAACGTGGCTATCAACCCAGAGTTTATTGGCCGCACCTACCCGCCAACGCAGGTCTACTCCGTTGGACGGGAGAAAATTCGCGAGTTCGCAACAGCGCTAGGTGACACTGCCTCCTGTTATTTCGAGGTCGACTCGGCGCGTGCGCTGGGCTACCCCGATTTAGTTGCGCCACCCACTTTTGCGATTGTGGTCACCATGAAGGCTGGTGAGCAGGTGGTATTTGATCCTGAACTCGCATTGGACTACACCCGGGTCGTTCATGGTGAGCAAAGATTCGTCCATCACCGCCCGATTTTCGCGGGAGATGAACTCACGAGCACGGTAAGTGTTGATTCGATTCGATCTGCTGCGGGTAATGACATGATCACGGTGAAAGCCCAAGTGCATTCCACCAGTGGTGAGTTGGTATCCACCGTGTACTCCTTGCTGGTTTCTCGTGGAGTAGAGGAGCTCTCGTGACCCACATCTCCTATTTTGATCTTTACGTCGGACTGGAATTGCCTGCCCAGGAATTTATTTTTACGCGAATTGACCTGATTAAATACGCGGGTGCATCAGGAGATTTCAACGTCATCCACTGGAATGAACGGGTCGCAACGGAAGTCGGATTGCCGTCAGTGATTGCGCACGGAATGCTCACCATGGGCGCCGTGATTCGCGTTGTCACCGATTGGCTGGGGGATCCAGGAAAAGTAACTGCGTACTCGGCCCGCTTTACCCGTCCAATTCCGGTTCCGGACTCTGACGAGGGCGCCACCATTAAAGTCACCGCAAAAATTACCGAATTACTGGAGCATAACCAGGCGATAATCTCAATCTCCGCGATTCACAACGACGTGACCGTACTTGCAAAAACAGTTGTCACTGTCACACTTGAGCCATGACAATCCCCGATCAGGTTACTGCTCTCGCAGAAGAGCGCGGCGTTGCTCGCGTCAATAAAGACTTTGCTCGATCTGATCAACTGCGAGATGCAATCGCAGCGGCGGGGTGGCTAATCAAGGACACGGCTGAGGGCTATTCGCTTACGCAGGCTCCACCATTTGGGATCACAGCAAATCTAGGTGCGCTGGTCGACCAATACGCGCAGTCGATTTCCGGAACAGCGGTGGTGCTCGTAATTGTCGACGGTTGGCCAGAAGACACCCACGTGTCTTTGGCCGCTCTTTTTGAACACGTTCCAACCGGGGTGAAGGTTCTGGTAATTGACTGCGGCAATGTTGACGGTGCGGGCGGGGTCGTTCATGAACTAGCAAAGAGTCACCCCCACCTTGTCGAGTTCCACTTCGCTCAATCATTGGCCGAGTTGGGTTGGGCAAATGTGGTTAATGCGGCAGTCGCTATTACGTCAAGTGACTTCTTCGCGGTGATGGACATGTCAACGATCTGGGAAGGTGAGGCACTTACCCCAATCCTTGACACTTTCCAAGATCCCAATGTCGCACTTTCTGGTTGGCGTGGAGTAAATGTTGACGTGAGTCAAGATTGGCGTGAATTTGGTTCCGCAACTGCCGGAGATGTTGACGCGGTCTTGGGTTACTTCATGGTGGTTCGCGGGAGCGTTGCCAGGGAAATTGGCCCAGATCCAAAAGCGAGGTTCTACCGAAATGCCGACATGGAATGGTCCTTAGCGATCCGAGCCGCTGGCCACAAGGTCGTAATTCCTGAAGGCGAGCTGCCGTTGCGGCAGGAGCGCCACCATGGCTATCACGACAGTGAACCTTCGTACCGTGATAAGCAGAGCAAGAAAACTTACGACCGTCTTCTCCAAAAATTCCGCAAGTCCCCAGATATTTTGCATCAAGGTGATGATCGTGGGAATTGAGGAACTTTCCGGTACATTGCGCGATCACACAACATTGCATGTGGGTGGAGGAGCGCAGCAGATTGTGCGCGTCACTACAGATCAAGAATTGATCGATCTTGTGCGCAATATCGATCAACAAGGTGAGCAGTTATTGATATTGGGTGGAGGCAGCAACGTAGTCTGCACCGATCAGGATTTCCCAGGAACCGTCATCGTGATAGCCATGATGGGCATCGAGTGGGATAAGGGTTTGGTGACGGTTGCCGCGGGTGAAAACTGGGATGCATTCGTGAGCCATGCCATTGACTTAGGCTTTGGCGGGCTTGCTCCATTAGCGGGTATCCCTGGCTCAATGGGTGCAACCCCTATTCAGAATATCGGAGCCTACGGCGTTGAGCTTGCCGAGTTCGTCGATCAGGTCAGTGTGTGGGACAGGGAAGAAAGTATTCGACGAAATTTGTCGGCAGCGGAGTGTAAATTTGATTACCGTGATAGTGCTCTCAAAAAAAATCCGAGCAGATACGTTGTGCTCTCGGTGACTCTACAAATCACCCGCTCACTTGAGATTCCAATCAGATACGAACAACTTGCACGTGTCATGAATCAACAGATCGAGACAGTTGCTAATGCGGTACAGGTACGCGATCAGGTTCTGCGATTACGGGGAATGAAAAGCATGGTGCTTGATTCGGCAGACGCTGACTCCAATAGCACCGGGTCTTTTTTCATCAATCCAACGGTTCTTCACGGGAACGCTCCACTGGGATGTCCGACGTATTCATTGAAGGAAAGTAACTCGCTGGCAGGTACGAGCGTAAAACTGAGCGCGGCATGGTTGATTGAGAAAGCTGGAATCACTAAGGGATTCGGCCTAGCCGATAGTGATTCGAGAGTTCGGGTTTCGCGCAATCACACTTTGGCAATCGCTAACGTCGATTCTGGGAGTTCGCGTGAAGTAATTGAACTGGCAAGTTACATTCGGCAACAGGTATTCAATTCGTTTGGTATCGAACTCAAGGTCGAACCAGTGTTAATCAATTGCGAACTGGATCAACTCACGCACATTTAGTCGGTGGCACTGGCCAACAGCTTGTGCATCCGAGAAATCCCTTCAGTGATGTTTTCGTCCGAAGTTGCATAGGACAGTCGGAAAAATCCTGGTGTTCCAAAAGCCTCGCCCGGAACGACTGCGACCTCAGCCTTGTCTAGAATAATGGCCGCGAGTTCACTTGAAGAATTCGCAACTGTGCCATCAATGGATTTGCCCAGTAGCTCCACAACGGACGCGTATGCGTAGAAAGCGCCTTCGGGTAATGGGCAGTTCACCCCAGGAATCCCATTGAGCAGGTCAACCATGAGGGTGCGTCGGCGGTCAAAAGCAACCCGCATGTGATCAACCGCATCGAGGTTGCCACTCACCGCCGCGAGGGCCGCGATTTGGGAAACATTTGCCACATTTGATGTTGCGTGGGATTGCAGGTTTGTCGCTGCCTTAGTGACATCTGCCGGGGCGATCATCCAACCAACCCGCCAGCCGGTCATTGCGTACGTTTTAGCGACACCGTTAATCACGACACAACGGTCCGCGAGTTCGGGAACCAGGGTTGGGATCGAGGAGAAGACTGCATCCCCGTAGACCAGATGTTCATATATTTCATCGGTAATGACCCAGATGCCTTTTGCTAGGGCCCATTCGCCAATTGCTTTGACCATTTGCGGGGAGTACACCGCGCCGGTGGGGTTTGAGGGAGATACGAAGACAAGTGCCTTGGTCGCTGGGGTGAGAGCCGCTTCCAGTTGCTCAATCGATGCCCGGTACCCACTTGTCTCGTCGGTGAGAACGACTACCGGCTTTCCTCCGGCCAACCTGATCGATTCGGGGTAGGTCGTCCAGTACGGGGCGGGCAAAATTACTTCGTCGCCGGGATCAAGTAGCGTGGCAAATGCGTTGTAGAGGGCCTGCTTCCCACCGTTGGTCACCAGAATCTGGTTGGGTGCCACTTCGTAACCTGAGTCGCGGGCGGTCTTGGCGGCAATCGCTTCTTTGAGGGCGGGGAGTCCACCAGCCGGGGTGTATCGGTGCCATTTGGGCTCGCGGCAAGCGGCGATCGCTGCCTCGACTATGTAATCCGGGGTCGGGAAATCAGGCTCACCGGCTCCAAAACCGATAACCGGACGCCCAGCGGCAATCAGGGCCTTGGCCTTGGCGTCAACTGCCAGGGTCGCAGATTCGGCGATCGCGCCGATCCGGGCCGAGACTCGGTTGCGCGCTAGGGGGTTTATTGGGGAGGAGTGGGTCGCCATGGGGCAATAATGTCAGGGGAACCTCAAGCCCGACAGACCCGCCCACGTGTGAGGAGTGGGTTAGACCGTAGACTCGCTCCCCGCAGTAGGTCTTTGCGTAAGCATGCCTACTAAAGGGTTGTAGCTCAACTGGTAGAGCACCGGTCTCCAAAACCGGGGGTTGGGGGTTCAAGTCCCTCCAGCCCTGCGAACCGGTGAAAGCCGGGACTAAGTAAGACGAAAAAGTACGACGGCAGGACGAAGGCAACAAAGACCGACCAGAGTGTGAGCGGAGAAGACATGGTGGACACCGACGCTAAGCCCAAGGGCGAAAGCGGAGGCTCGCGCGACGAAAAGAAGAATATTTTCTCGCGCTTGGCTTTATTTATTCGGCAGGTTGTGGTTGAACTTCGCAAAGTCATTTGGCCGACGCGAAAAGAACTAATTAACTACACAATCGTCGTTGTCTTTTTTGTACTACTAATGGCCGGAATAATTGCCATATACGACTTTGTTTTCACCAGAGGAGTGTTATTCGTTTTCGGTTAGCCCCGACAACGCAATAGGACTTCACTCATTGCCATAAGTATCTAAAGGAGTAAGCGACTCGTGTCTGAAGAGAATGTGTCTGACGTGAATGAACCGGTCCCTACGGATCCATTTGCCCCTGACGCACCCGCGAACGAAGAAGTTGTTGAGGCAGTCGTGCCTGAGATGGTTGCCGAAGTGGTGGCCGAAGTGGTTGCCGAAGTGGTTGCTGAAGTAGTCGCCGATGAAATCGTTCAAGACGCCCAGGAAGCCGAAGACGAAGCTGAGGCAGCGGTTGTGGCCGAGGCCGAAGAAATTGTGGCTGAAGCTGAAGCCGACGAAGCCGACGCCGAAGAAGACTTAGTCGAAGAATTCAAAATCTCGATGCGGGCTGCTCCCGGTGACTGGTATGTAATTCATAGTTACGCAGGCTATGAAAACAAGGTCAAGGGAAACTTGGAAGCACGCAGCCAGACCTTGAACATGGAAGATTATATTTTCCAGGTCGAAGTTCCCATGGAGGAAGTTACCGAGATCAAGGGTGGAATGCGGAAGCAAATTCGCCGAAATAAGTTCCCAGGCTACGTGCTGGTCCGCATGGACCTCACCGATGAATCATGGGGTGTAGTTCGACACACCCCTGGAGTTACTGGATTCGTGGGCCACGGCCACACGCCTGCCCCACTTTCACTCGATGAAGTAATCGCCATCCTCGCACCAGAGCCTGAAAAGAAGATTGTGGCTGGAGCAGCGGGAGGCAAGGGTGGCGGTGCATTGGCAACAGCCGCTCCGATTAGCGTTGATTTCAGTGTGGGTGATTCGGTTACCGTTGTTGACGGCCCATTCGCCACGCTGCATGCAATTATTTCTGAGATCAACCTGGAAGCTCAAAAGGTGACCGGCCTGGTCGAGATCTTTGGACGCGAAACCCCCGTTGAGTTGGCCTTCAGTCAGATTGACGCAAACAACTAATTTAATTTAAATCCCCACACGATAAGTCCCCACACACAAGAAGGAAACACAATGGCACCGAAGAAGAAAAAAGTCACCGGATTGATCAAACTTCAGATTCCAGCCGGCGCAGCGAACCCAGCACCACCCGTTGGACCCGCACTGGGTCAGCACGGCGTGAACATTATGGACTTCTGCAAGGCATACAACGCCGCAACAGAAGCACAAAAGGGCAACATTGTCCCCGTCGAGATTACGGTCTATGAAGACCGTTCGTTCGACTTTATCCTCAAGACCCCACCAGCATCACGCATGATTCTTAAGGCTGCTGGCCTTGAAAAGGGTTCAGGAACACCGCAGTCCGTTAAGGCCGGCAGTATCAGCCAAGCGCAGGTTCGTGAAATCGCTGAAACGAAGATGCCAGACCTCAACGCTAATGACGTCGATGCAGCAATGAAAATCATTGAGGGCACCGCACGCCAAATGGGAATCACCGTTTCTGCATAACGAGCAACAAGTGAAATCAGTAAGTCCAGCAAGACGTGGGAGAGCCAGCGCGGCTCGTACACCACAGCCTGCACGCAGGAAATTCCTGCACAAGTTAAAGGAGCAGATATGAAGCGCAGTAAGGCTTACCTAGCAGCAGCCGAAAAAATTGAAGTAGACAACCTCTATTCACCGATTGAGGCAGCTCGCCTAGTCAAAGAAACCACGGCAACCAAATTTGATTCATCGGTTGAAGTTTCGATGCGTCTGGGTGTTGACCCCCGTAAGGCCGATCAGCTTGTTCGCGGCACCGTCAACCTGCCACACGGCACCGGTAAGACTGCCCGAGTGTTAGTTTTTGCAAACGGCGAAAAGGCTGAAGAAGCCCGCGCAGCTGGTGCAGACTTTGTTGGCTCCGACGACCTGATTGCCAAGGTTGCTGGCGGCTGGACCGATTTTGATTCAGCGGTATGTACGCCTGACCTCATGGGTAAGGTCGGAACCCTGGGCAAGGTACTGGGTCCACGTGGCCTCATGCCAAACCCTAAGACTGGAACAGTCACCATGAACGTGGCAAAGGCAGTGGGTGACATTAAGGGCGGAAAGATTGAATTCCGAGTTGATAAGCACTCCAATCTTCAGTTCCCGATCGGAAAGTCTTCTTTCACCCCCGAGCAGCTCGTGGAGAACTACGGCGCAGCGCTCGACGAAATCCTTCGCTTGAAGCCATCGTCGTCAAAAGGTCGCTACATTAAGAAAGCCACCGTTTCCTCGACCATGGGCCCTGGAGTTCAGATTGACCCCAGTCGGACTCGCTCACTTCTCACCGAAGAGGAATAGAGTTACAGCACTTTTATAAAAGTCCGCGCATCTGCTGGTGCGCGGACTTTTTAGTGCTCTTGTAAAGTATTGGGAAAACAATTGCGATTCGCATTGACCAATCTGGATAATAAATACAGACTTAAGAGTTAATATGCGCACTTGAAGATATTTTGGTTCACAGGAAGGATGCGAGGCTCACGTGAAATACGTTCTACCGCTGACGCATCCACTGCTTGCCGTTGAAAACGTCAGCATCACGCTGAGTGGACTCAAGATTCTCGACGACGTGAGTATCGGCGTACCGGAAGGCGCGGTTACCGGCTTGATCGGCCCCAATGGTGCCGGCAAGACCACGGTGTTTAACGTAATGAGTGGCTTCCTCACGCCCGATGAAGGCAGCGTCAGATTTGATGGCAAGAAACTGAAGCACATTAAGACCCACCACCTGACCAAACTTGGCATCTCGCGCACACTGCAAGGCGTGGGACTTTTCGCATCACTGACTGCATTGGAAAACGTCATGCTTGGTGGGTCGGCCCGGGTGAAAAGCGGAATTGTTGCCGATTCACTGGGTGCACCGTGGGCGGACTCAGCGCAAAACAAACTCCGTGCGCAGGCAATGGAAATAATGGGCGAATTTGGAATTGCAGATTCCGCAGATCGGTACCCGGGCGAATTGCCGTACCCCGTTCAAAAGCGGGTTGCGATTGCACGCAGCTTGATCTCGGACCCCAAAGTTCTCCTTCTCGATGAACCTGCAGGTGGGATCAGTGCAAGTGACATGGCCGAGCTTGGCCGCATGATCAGGAGCTGGACGCCCGAGCGGACGGTGTTGCTCGTCGAGCATCACATGGAACTGGTCATGGAAGTGTGCGATCTCATTTGGGTACTTGATGCAGGCAAGGTCATCGCTTCCGGCACACCTGAACAAGTTCGCACTAACCCTGCAGTACTTGCCGCTTATCTCGGAGACGACGGAGGGGAACACTGATGCTAGAAACAGTTGACCTGTGCGTCTCCTACGGTGCGGTCAAAGCGCTGAGCGGAATGAACCTCACGGTTCCTCGCGGTGAAGTCACCGCGGTCATCGGTGCTAACGGCGCCGGGAAGTCAACCCTGATGCGAACCCTCGCCGGACTCGTTACACCTCAATCGGGCCAGGTCCTCTTCAACGGCAGATCAATTGCTGGCAATAAACCCGAAGACATCGTCCGCAATGGACTCGCGCTAGTACCGGAGGGTCGATCTACCATCCCCGAACTCACGGTCGAAGAAAATCTTCGTCTCGGTGGACTGTGGCGAGACAGGTCTGACCGCGGGGCATCGAAAAATCTTGTCTTTGATTTGTTCCCCATCCTTGGCGAGCGAGCGAGTATGCGGGCAGACACTCTCAGCGGTGGAGAACGTCAGCAGCTGGCAATCGGGCGGGCCCTCATGTCTGACCCGAAGTGCCTGTTGCTTGATGAACCGTCACTGGGTCTGGCGCCACTGATCGTGACCCAAATCCTTGAACTCGTGAGCCGACTTGCCGCCGAAACGAATTTGGCCGTGCTCTTGGTTGAACAAAATGCGGTAACTGCACTGCGCGTGGCAACGACGGGTGTGGTGCTTAACCTGGGCGAGGTCGTTAAATCTGGACCAGCCCACGAAATCTCGTCTGATGAGGAACTTCGACATGCGTATCTGGGGTACTAAGTCATGACCAATTTCATTGACTACCTTCTCGGAGGGTTTAGTAACGGCGCAGTAATTGCGCTGATGGCTCTTGCGCTGGTCCTAGTGTGGCGTTCAACTCGCATGGTCAACTTTGCGCAAGTGGGTCAAGCCATGTTCACGACCTACGTGGCGCTCACCATCCAGCAAGAAACCGGAAACTGGCTATTGGCGCTGGTCGTAGCCGTCGGCGCTGGCGCAGTTCTTGGAGTAATTGTTTTCTTCCTGGTAATTCGTCCAGTAAAGAATAGTGATTCAACTGGCGCCATCATTGCCACTTTCGGTGTGCTGATCGCGCTGCAGGCCGGGGCCGGCATGATCTGGGGTGGTGACCCACAAGGCTTTATTCCGCCAGTCGACAACGCGGGCCTGGAGTTTGCTGGCAGGATTTGGCCAATTTCGCTCTATGACATCTTGGTACTGAGCGTTACCGCTGCACTGGTTATCGGTCTTACTCTTCTCTTCACCAAAACTTCGCTGGGTCTGTCCATGCGGGCATCAGCTTTTAACCCTGAAGTTGCCAGGCTTTCTGGCGTTCGTGTGAACCGGATGTTGATCAGCGGATGGGCGATTGCTGGCGCAACGGGTGCAATCGGGGGAGTACTCATTGCCCCCGTGTCAACGATTTCACCCAACAGCTTTGATATTTTGTTGGTGTTCGCATTTACGGCCGCCGTGATTGGCGGACTTGATTCGCTAATCGGCGCAGTGACATTCGGTATCGGTACCGGGCTGGTTATTTCTCTCGTGTCTGGATACAGCGACTCCGGCAATGCGCCCATCATCGCCCTGGTGCTGCTTGCGCTGAATCTCTTACTTAAACCTGATGGAGTCTTTGGCCACCACGGAGCGAGGTCAGTGTGAACAACGTGAAAAATTTGCGTACCTTCCCCGGCAATCGCATCATGTGGCACGCAGTAATTGTGGGTGTTGTCTGGCTGCTTTTGCTCCTACTTAACAACAACATCGATCCGCTGTACAGTTCCTATCTTGCATTAGTTGCCATGTATGCAACGGCAATGTTTGGCATGACCATTTTGGTGGGACTTTCGGGTCAGGTGTCCCTGGGCAATGGTGCACTGATGGCGGTGGGTGGCTACGTATTCGCGCTCACTTCCATGAACTGGCAGACCGTTCCCCTGATCGGTTGGCAGTGGAATGCCGTGTGGTCGATGGTTTTTGCGGGGCTCGGCGGCATCCTCATCGGTGGAATAATCGGTGGACTCGCTGCGCGTTTGCGTGGGCCTTATCTGGCAGGTTTGACTCTGGGGCTTGCCGTTGGCGTTCCCGCGATCACTAATCGGTTTCCGGAGCTGCTTGGTGGCGAATCCGGTTTGATGTTGAGCGTTCCCTACCCGGCAGGCGGCTATGCGGCCCTTGATTCAGCGGTGGGTTCAAGCTCTGATTCAGGCTCTGATTCAAGCTCTGATTCAAGCTCTGATTCAAGCTCTGACGGCACCATTGACCCCAATTCCACGGTCGAGGAAGACCAGTACGCCGAACTTGACCTCTCTGAGTTTGAGCAAGATGCTGACCCCGACGCCGACCTTGCCCCGGAGGATCTGCTGACCGATGACGATTTACTGACCGAAGAGGATTTTGGGGCGGGTGATCAACTCAGCGATGGCGATTTACTCACCGATGAAGACTTTGGCGCCGGAACGGATCTGGGGATCGATGGAGCTGATCTGGGCACCGATCTAGAGGCCGACCTCGATGCTGGTGTGGGCACCGATTTGGGCGCGGACCTGACTGTGGACCCAACCGGGATCACGGACGCATTTGATTCGGAGTTCATTATTGAGCGGTGGCAGGCATCGATGGCGATCGCAGTGGCCTGTCTGGTTGCCTTTGCCGCACTCAACCTAGTTCGTGGGCGCCAAGGACGCGTGTGGAAAGCGGTGCGTGATGATCCCGTGGCAGCTGCAGTTGTCGGTATCTCACCATCTGGATCCAAAATTTCGGCATTTGTGGTGAGTTCCCTGTTTGCCGCGCTGGCGGGTGCAGTATTTGCTCAAATTCTTAGTTTTATTGGGCCGGGGGCGTTCGGTCTGGGTCTGTCCCTCTCGCTCCTAGTCGGAATTGTTCTGGGGGGCCGTTCCTCCCTACTCGGTGCCATCTTGGGAGCACTTCTTCTCGTATGGCTCCCAGAGCTGGTTAATGGCCTCTCCGGGGAGCGCGGCTGGCCCGAACAAATTACGAATAATGCACCCAATTTGTTGTACGGGCTGCTCGTGGTTGCGGTGGTGCTCGCGGCCCCTGGCGGGGTTACGGGAACGGTTCGCGCCTGGGCTGATAAAGCCCGTGGGAAAACCCGCTCGCCCCTGAGCTAGTGGGCAAATACGCGTTGAGTGCTTGCTCCTGCAAACAATAGGTGCGGTTACTGGACGGTAACAAATTTTCGAAAAGACTTGCCACCGCGGAACTCCACGGCTAGCCTCTCTCCCACACGGTGTTTATTGGGCGTTCACCTCACGGGTGGACGCAACTAGTTACGCCCTTGCTTGAAGGAGTCATACGTGAGATTCAAATTCGCAACCGGAACGGTTGCACTTGGCACGGCTGCGGCATTGGCATTTGCCACCGCAATTCCCGCTCAGGCGGCCGATCCAGGTGTCACCAGCAACAAGATCGTGATTGGTACGACCACACCACTGACCGGGCCTGCCGCGCCTGGATACAAAGACATTCCGGTTGCCGCAAAGGCCTACTTCGATTACGTCAATGCCAATGGCGGCATCAACGGTCGCAAAGTGGATCTCAAAGTATTTGATGACCAATACAACCCCGCACTGGCCAAAAAGGGCACCAGCCAGTTGATTTTGCGTGACAAGATCTTCGCGATGTATGGAGCTCTAGGAACACCGACCCACTCGGCGGTCGTTCAGGACTTGAATCGTCGGGGTATCCCAGACATTTTTGTTAACACCGGCGGTGCAAGTTTTGATAACGCCAAGAAGTACCCCATGACATTCCCCTACTTCCCGTCCTACGTTGTTGAGTCCAAAGTGATGGGCTACTACATGGCAAAGGACCCGGCACTTAAGAGCAAGACGAAGTGCCTGTTCTACCAAGATGGCGAATTTGGCGACAACGCCAAGGCCGGCTTTAAGGCCGCCGGCACCACGTTTGCAACCACCACCTCCTACTATTCGGGGCAACAGGTTGCGCCATTCTCGGCTCAGATCTCCAAGCTGAAGTCGGCTGGCTGTGAACTCGTTGTGTTCTTTGGTGTGACATCGGCTACGGCTCAGTTGTTGGGTACCGCAGCCAAGTCAGGCTTTGCGCCCACCTGGATGATCACCTCGGTGGGTTCGGATCCCTCAGTCCTGAAGGGTACTTTGGGTGCTGCGGCAGGACCACTTTTGAAAGGCATTTACACACCAAGCTTCCTTGTTCCTGCACAGGACTCCAAGAATGCATACGTCAGCCAAATGCAGGTAATTGCTAAGCGGGCCGGTTTGGAGTGGAACTTCTACACCTACTACGGCATTAACACGGCGTACGTGTTGGCGCAGGCGCTCAAGGCTGCTGGAAAGAACTTGACACGCAAGGGTCTTGTGAAGGCACTTGAGACCAATGCGAGAAACTTTCGTTCAGCGGCGGTTGTCCCGATGGTCATAAATAGCAAGTCGCATCAGGGACTTACCGGCTACTACATGGGCCAGTACAACGCGAGCAGTGAAATTGATCGCTTGACGAAATACGTCATGGTGGCGACGAGTTCTTCTTCGGGTAAAGCCAAGCAGGCTGCTTTCCGTCCCGCATCCCCAACCAAGAAATTGCTGCCGTAAACACGCGCACTTAAGTGAAAAGGATAATTATGAAACTCACATTTATGCGCCGCGGAGTCGCGGCAGTAGCAGCAGCAAGCCTGATCACCATTGGTGCTCCGGTTGTTGCTTCTGCGAGTGCAGTGGAAGCCTGCGCACCAGGCACAATCTGTGAAGGGGCCCTGTCCGGGTCGCTCGGAGACTCGCCTTTTCAGATCGTAATGCCGGAAAAATTCAATGGCACTGTCCTGGTGTACTCACACGGATACCGGGTATCGACCCCAATTCCAGCCGCACTGGCTGTTCCATTGGGATTGAACACAAACGCATACAAGCCGATTAGTTACCCAGCCTTTGCACCCTCATTTGGGTCAAGTGTGGCGTATCAGGCGTCTAATGAGGCCGATGTGGCCCCCAGCAAAGTTGTCGCTGAGAATCTACTCACTCAGGGTTACGCGCTAGCGGGTGCGGGTTACGCCCGTCAAGGCTGGGCAGCAAATGAAGGTGTGGAGGCCGGTCAGAATCTGATCGGTTACATTAACTCCGGTGCAATTGCCAAGACGAAGAAGATCATGGTGTGGGGTGATTCACTCGGTGGTTTGATTAGTTCAACAATCGCCGAACGCAACCCGAACAAGGTCGCTGGTGTGTTGTCATCTTGCGGTGTCGAGGAAGGTCCGATGCCGGCATTTAATACTGCAATGACGGTATTGCAAACCTGGAAGACCTTGATTGCTCCAAACCTGAAGGTGGCTAACTACACGGCTGGCGCCGTCGGCTATGGGGAAGCCCTGGGTGATTTGGCAACTGTGCTGACACTCCTCGGCGGGGCTGCAACAACTCCAGTAACTCCAGCGGGCTACCCGTTCCCGCAAGCGAACTTGCTTGCCGGTTTGATGGCTGGATTGCCCACCAAGAGCAGCGTCTATGACGGCCAGACTCGTAACCCTGCCTTCGCATCACTGGGCACTCTCGGCGCATTGGTTGGCGGGTTCCAGCCTGCTTCCGCGGGAGCAAGTAGTGCGGTTGCGATGTTGCAAAACGTTGGCGCAGCAGCAGCTCTGGGGATCCTTGGTCGCTACGAGATGGAAATGAAGGTGCGTCAGATCGGTCAGATTCCACCCAATGAGTCGGCTAACTTCACTGACAATGTCAACGTGCGTTACTCCAAGTTGCTCTCACCAGAGCAGCGCGGGGAGTTTGGCGACACACTGAATGCGACGACGGTGATTTCTAATCCGCTCAACGCGATGCTCGGGACACTGGATTCGACGCGCGGCAGCACAACTGCCCGCTTCCCAGCCAACCCCAAGGCAGTGGCTATCGTGGAGGGCTTGGCGGCACCAAAGGGTACCTACAAGGTTCCCACGTTGATGATCACCACCACCTACGACACTGTCGTACCTGCGGGTAATACGAGTGCCTTCATGAATAAGTTGACAGCCTCGTACAAGAAGCAAAACAAGGCGAAGCGCGGCAACTTTAAGGCAGCAGCTTTCTACACGATCCCGCCGGCTGATGGCTGGACCAAGTTCGATCCGGGGGCCAAAGCACCGAATTCGGCACTCTCGGTTGCTGCCCTCGGCAATTCAGGCGTGGGCCACTGCGTCTACACGCCCGAGCAAACCCTGAATGCAGTTGCGGCTCTGAGCAAAATGGTAAATGCTAAATCCGCTCAAAAAGTCGTGGCGGCTAAGCGGTTCCTGTACGCGACACCAGGAGTGAACAAGGATCGTTTGTTCAAGCCTGATGCGTTGAAGCAGCCATCGAAGACACAGTAGTTGAAGACAAAGTAACTACACCACGATTGTGGGGTCGGCCTTCGGGCCGGCCCCACAATCGCTTTCTCTGGTACTACCCGCTGAATGGGGCCGACCATAGGGTCGGTACCTTTTGTCCTACCAAAGACCGCAGGTCACCGGCGTTTCTTCTCAGAAGTGCCGGTAGAAGGTTCCACGCAGTGGGCGACCAGCGCAGGTGAACGAAGTAAGGAAGGCAACCCTGTGGTTGCGGCCTCACGCCTCGTGCGCCTAGCGCTCGGGGCGTTTTTCATTGTGCGGGATTTTTATCTGAGGAACACGAAAGGAGCAACATGGCAAAGCCTACAAAGGCAAGCACCGTTGCCGAGATCGCTGAGAACTTCCGCAACTCACACGCGGTAGTCCTCACTGAATACCGTGGTCTAAGCGTTGCGCAGATGAAAGAACTGCGCCGTTCGCTTGGAGCAGGGGTCAACTACACGGTGGTCAAGAACACCCTCACCAAGATCGCTGCGCGCGATGCTGGTGTTGAAGGTCTTGATTCACTGCTCGAAGGACCAAGTGCAATCGCATTCGTTTCCGGAGACACTGTTGACGCCGCAAGGGGTATTCGCGACTTTGCAAAAGACAATCCCGCACTCGTAATTAAGGGTGGAATCATGGACGGCGCGGTTATGTCCGCAGCCGAGATCACCAAGATTGCCAACCTTGAATCCCGTGAGGTTCTGCTGGCGAAGTTGGCTGGCGCTATGAAGGCAAAGCAGTCACATGCTGTGGCGCTCTTTGCAGCACCACTGTCCAAAACAGCCCGCACCCTGGCAGCATTACAGGCAAAACTCGAGTCAGCGCCCGGTGCAGTTGCGCCAGCAAAGACCGAAGAAGCACCTGCAGAAGAAGTAGTAACAGAAGAAGCAGCACCCGAAGAAGAAACCACCGAGGGCTAAAGCCCACCCGGCCCTCGGCCGGAATTATTGAAAGGAAAGCCACGATGGCGAAAATGAGCACCGATCAACTAATGGATGCTTTCAAGGAAATGACCCTTCTTGAACTGTCTGAATTCGTTTCAGCATTCGAAGAGACATTTGATGTAACCGCAGCTGCACCAATGGCAATGGCCGCTGCAGCACCCGCAGGCGGCGGAGACGCTGGGGAAGCAGAGCAGGACGAATTTGATGTCGTTCTCGAATCTGATGGTGGCAACAAGATTGCGGTGATCAAGGAAGTTCGTTCACTCACCAGCCTTGGTCTCAAAGAAGCAAAGGATCTCGTTGAGGCTGCACCAACGGCAGTCTTGGAGAAGGCCACCAAGGAAGCAGCGGACAAGGCCAAGGACGCTCTTGAAGCGGTCGGCGCCAAGGTCACTGTTAAGTAATTTCTGAGTAAACCTTCTTGTGGGGCGGCTGGTCTGTGACCAGCCGCCCCACAATTGTTTTCGCACCTCTGGTTTCACATGTTCACGAGCGAGGGGTTGGGGTTACAATCTGGTCACAAGGGGCGAAATACCCGCGCCCCACTTGACCTTTTAACGATTTCGGGCAATTATTTGGGTGCTTCACATTACGAGGATCGTGATCTTTGCTGGATTCGGGCAGGTGCTGTCGGCCCCCAGAGAGGTTTCGGATCGATGCAATGGGGGGGTGTCGCCTCGCGGCGACCGACGGGCCCTTGCCGGGGACCCCGTTAGACAGCGGCTTGCCCGTTCGGGTATGCTGCCGCTTTGCGCTGTCTTCCAACTTTCTCGCCTAGAGTGGCTTAACGGCTTTTCGCCGATTTGACATTAGGGGCTTAATTGGAATGTCAGCGATTTGGCCCGCCGCGCACTGGAAGGATTCCTCTTGGTTTCCCACGAAGTAACCCCGCTCTCCCCATCCCTTCACCGGGCCTCATTTGCGAAAATTCGCGAGCCGTTGGCGGTTCCAGACCTATTACGATTGCAGACCGCCAGCTCTGATTGGCTCCTTGGCAACGAGAAGTGGCAGAAGGCTGTTGCCGCCGCGCTCAAGGCCGGCAATACCGAAATCCCTCAGGTCTCGGGTTTGACCGAGATCTTTGAAGAGATTTCACCCATTGAAGACTTCGCCGGCATGATGTCGCTCTCATTCCGCGATCACCGGTTCGAGCCACCGAAGTACACCGTTGAACAGTGCAAGGACAAAGACTTCACGTATGCGGCGCCACTGTTCGTGACTGCTGAGTTCACGAACAACGAAACCGGTGAGATCAAATCTCAGACCGTATTTATGGGCGACTTCCCACTCATGACCGACAAGGGCACCTTCGTGATCAACGGGACCGAGCGGGTCGTTGTTTCACAACTCGTGCGCTCACCCGGGGTGTACTTTGAGCGGTCGGTTGACAAGGCGACGGATAAAGATGTGTACGTCTCCAAGATCATCCCCAGCCGTGGCGCCTGGCTTGAATTCGAAATTGACAAAAAAGATTTGGTGGCTGTCCGCGTTGACCGTAAGCGCAAGCAGCCCGTAACTGTTCTGCTGAAGGCACTTGGCATGTCAAGCGACGAAATTCGCCAGCGCTTTGGCCAGTACGAAACTTTCATGGCAACTTTCGACAAGGACAATATTGAGTCACAAGATGACGCACTCCTTGATATTTATCGCAAGCTACGTCCGGGCGAACCCCCCACACTTGATAATGCTAAGAACCTGATCGAGAACTTCTACTTCAATCCAAAGCGCTACGACCTTGCCAAAGTAGGTCGCTACAAGATCAACCGCAAACTTGGCCTTGAGCTGCCACTAGAGCAGAGCACTTTGACAATCGAAGACATCGTTTCCACAATCGAGTACCTCGTGCGCTTGCACGCGGGGGACACCACGATGGAAACACCACGTGGTGAGGTCGTTGTTGAAACCGATGACATTGACCACTTTGGTAACCGCCGTCTTCGCACTGTGGGTGAACTCATCCAGAATCAGATTCGTACGGGACTTTCCCGTATGGAGCGGGTCGTGCGTGAGCGCATGACCACCCAAGATGTTGAGGCGATTACGCCACAGACATTGATCAACATTCGCCCGGTAGTCGCATCGATTAAGGAATTCTTCGGAACTTCACAGCTCTCGCAATTCATGGACCAGACCAACCCACTCGCTGGGCTTACCCACAAGCGTCGTCTTTCAGCGCTTGGACCGGGCGGTCTTTCCCGTGAGCGTGCCGGCTTTGAAGTCCGGGACGTTCACCCCTCCCACTACGGCCGCATGTGCCCGATTGAAACCCCAGAAGGCCCGAACATTGGCCTGATCGGCTCACTGGCAACCTACGGCCGCATCTCGCCTTTTGGCTTCATTGAAACGCCTTATCGCAAGGTCATCGACGGACGGGTGCTCGACGAAGTCCAGTACCTCACCGCCGACGAAGAAGACATGCACGTCATCGCCCAGGCAAACACAGCAATTGACGCCGACGGCAACATGACAAGTCTTGATCGCGTCGTTGTTCGCGTGAAGGGCGGCGAGGTCGAGTACGTCAAGCCCGAGGACGTTGACTTTATGGATGTGTCCCCACGTCAATTGTGGTCAGTAGCCACGTCCATGATTCCATTCTTGGAGCATGACGATGCAAACCGCGCGCTCATGGGTTCGAACATGCAACGCCAGGCCGTTCCGCTCTTGCGCGCCCAGGCGCCCCTTGTCGGAACCGGCATGGAGTTCCGTGCCGCCTACGACGCTGGCGATGTTGTTATTGCGCAAAAATCTGGTGCGGTCAAGGAAGTTTCTGCCGATCTGGTTGAAGTCGCTAATGACGATGGCACTTACACCAGCTACAAGCTCGAGAAGTTCCGTCGCTCTAACCAGGGTACCTGTTTCAACCAGCGACCAATTGTCACTGGCGGAGCCCGTGTGGAAGCCGGAGAAGTGCTCGCTGATGGCCCCTCAACGGACCTCGGCGAGATGGCACTCGGCAAGAACCTGCTCGTGGCATTCATGTCATGGGAAGGTCACAACTACGAAGACGCAATTATCTTGAGCCAGCGTTTGGTACAAGACGACGTACTGTCTTCCATTCACATTGAAGAGCATGAAATCGATGCCCGCGACACCAAACTTGGACCAGAGGAAATCACGCGTGACATCCCGAACGTGTCGGAAGAACTTCTCGCGGACCTCGATGATCTCGGAATAATTCGAGTAGGCGCAGATGTCGTCCCAGGTGACGTACTCGTGGGCAAGGTAACACCTAAGGGTGAAACCGAATTGACTCCGGAAGAGCGCCTATTGCGCGCGATCTTTGGTGAGAAAGCTCGCGAGGTTCGCGATACGTCGTTGAAGGTGCCCCACGGTGAGTCCGGCAAGATCATTGCGGTTCGCGTCTTTGACATAGATGAAGGCGACGAATTGCCACCGGGTGTCACCAAATTGGTGCGCGTCTACATCGCTCAAAAGCGCAAGATCAAAGAGGGTGACAAGCTCGCTGGCCGTCACGGCAACAAGGGTGTTATCTCCAAGATTTTGCCAGTTGAAGACATGCCATTCCTCGAAGATGGAACCCCGGTCGACATCGTACTTAACCCATTGGGTGTTCCTGGCCGAATGAACATCGGTCAGATTCTCGAAACCCACCTTGGTTGGGCTGCTGCAGCCGGTTGGAGTGTTGACGTAGCTGATCCACGTGCGGCTCTGTTGCCAGACGCGGTGAAGTCAATTGCCCCAGGTACCAAGGTGGCAACTCCAGTGTTCGACGGTGCTCGTGAAGAGGAACTGAGCTTGGTTCTGGACTCAACGACCCCGACAAAGGACGGCCTGAAGTTGGTCAACCCAGATGGCAAGGCAAACCTGTTTGACGGGCGCACCGGTGAGCCAATCCCAGGTCAGATTGCAGTGGGCTACATTTACATCCTTAAACTCCTGCATTTGGTTGACGACAAGATTCACGCGCGCTCAACCGGTCCGTACAGCATGATCACCCAGCAGCCATTGGGTGGTAAAGCTCAGTTCGGTGGGCAGCGATTTGGTGAAATGGAAGTCTGGGCGTTAGAGGCTTATGGCGCGGCCTATGCACTGCAAGAACTTCTGACCATCAAGTCTGACGACGTCCTCGGTCGCGTCAAGGTCTACGAAGCAATTGTTAAGGGCGAAAACATCCCTGAACCCGGCATCCCGGAATCCTTCAAGGTGTTGGTCAAGGAAATGCAATCCTTGTGCCTCAACGTTGAAGTTCTCTCCAAAGACGGTGTGGCTATCGAAATGAAGGACAGCGATGACGACGTATTCCGTGCTGCCGAAGAACTCGGAATTGACCTGTCACGGCGCGAGCCCAGCAGCGTTGACGAACTGTAAACACCCTCTCACCCGAATTATTCGAAACGAACGAAGGACACATACGTGCTAGATGTTAACTTCTTTGACGAGTTGCGAATCGGTCTTGCAACAGCAGACGACATTCGTACCTGGTCATACGGTGAAGTCAAGAAGCCCGAAACCATCAACTACCGCACACTCAAGCCGGAGAAAGACGGCTTGTTCTGCGAGAAGATCTTCGGACCTACTCGTGACTGGGAGTGCTACTGCGGTAAGTACAAGCGGGTCCGCTTCAAGGGAATTATCTGTGAGCGTTGCGGCGTTGAGGTAACTCGCGCAAAGGTTCGTCGCGAGCGCATGGGACACATCGAGCTTGCGGCGCCAGTAACCCACATCTGGTACTTCAAGGGTGTCCCTAGCCGTTTAGGTTACCTACTTGACTTGGCACCAAAGGATCTAGAGAAGGTCATCTATTTTGCTGCTTACATGATCACCTGGGTCGATGACGATGGCCGCCATGAAGCGCTGCCTTCCCTTGAGAACCAGCTCAGCGTGGAGAAGAAGCAGATTTCAAAGCGTCGCGACTCCGACCTTGAGACCCGCGCGCAGAAGATGGAAGCTGACATAGCTGAACTTGAAGCCGAAGGCGCTAAAAGCGAAGTTCGCCGTAAGGTTCGTGAATCGGGCGAGCGTGAGCTTGCTGCCCTTCGTCGACGTGCGGACGTGCAAATCGATCGTCTGGACAAAGTCTTTGATCGTTTCCGCACCCTCAAGATCCAAGACCTTGAAGGTGACGAGATGCTCTTTCGCGAGATGCGTGATCGCTATGGTCGTTGGTTTGATGGTGGCATGGGTGCTGCAGCCATTGAAAAGCGCCTCGAGTCATTTGACCTTGCAGCCGAGTCTGAGTACCTGCGTGAAGTAATCGCAACGGGCAAGGGCCAAAAGAAGACCCGGGCCCTCAAGCGTCTGAAATTGGTGAACGCGTTCATGAGCACGACTAACACGCCAATGGGCATGGTCCTGAATGCTGTTCCGGTTATCCCACCGGATCTGCGCCCCATGGTTCAACTTGATGGTGGGCGTTTTGCCACTTCTGATCTCAACGATCTTTATCGTCGCGTGATCAACCGCAATAACCGCCTCAAGCGTCTTCTTGACCTTGGCGCACCTGAAATTATCGTTAATAACGAAAAGCGGATGCTGCAAGAAGCAGTTGACGCGCTCTTTGACAACGGTCGCCGTGGCCGCCCAGTTACCGGTCCAGGTAATCGGGCATTGAAATCACTCTCGGACATGCTCAAGGGCAAGCAGGGTCGTTTCCGCCAGAACCTACTGGGCAAGCGCGTCGACTACTCGGGACGTTCCGTGATTGTGGTTGGACCACAACTCAAGTTGCACCAGTGTGGTCTGCCCAAGCAGATGGCACTTGAGTTGTTCAAACCGTTTGTCATGAAGCGGCTGGTTGACCTAAACCACGCGCAGAACATCAAGAGCGCAAAACGCATGGTGGAGCGTTCGCGTGCAGTGGTGTGGGATGTCCTAGAAGAGGTCATCTCCGAACATCCAGTGTTGCTTAACCGCGCACCAACTCTGCACCGTTTGGGTATTCAGGCCTTCGAACCGCAACTCATTGAAGGTAAGGCAATCCAGATTCACCCACTCGTGTGCACCGCCTTCAATGCGGACTTCGACGGTGACCAAATGGCAGTGCATGTGCCGTTGTCAACTGAAGCGCAAGCAGAAGCGCGCATCCTCATGCTTTCAAGCAATAATATCCTGTCACCTGCAAATGGTCGTCCGATCACGACGCCGACACAGGACATGGTGTTGGGTATCTACACACTCACGACCATGACGCCGGAGAGTAAAGATCTGCCGGAGAACGAGCTGGCCGCTTACTCTTCGATCGCTGAAGCAGTGATGGCTTTTGACCGCGGCTCACTTGTGCTGGGTCAAAAAGCTCGGTTCCGATTGGCAGACATCACCCCGGCACTGGGACAAGAAGTTCCTGAAGGTTGGACTTTCGGTGATCCACTTATGCTCGTGTCCACCCTTGGCCGCGTCTTGTTCAATGAAGCGCTGCCACCAGATTACCCATTTGTCAACGAGAAGGTTGACAAGAAGGTCCTCGGCGCGACGGTTAACCGTTTGAGTGAGTTGTACCCCAAGATCGAGGTTGCAGAAACTCTCGACCAACTCAAGTCACTCGGTTTCCACTGGGCGTCGCGTTCCGGCGTCACCATCTCGATTTCCGATGTAGTCGCGCCGTCGGCCAAGGCTGGTTTGATCGCTAATGCTGAAGAAAAGGATGCAAAGGTCCAGCAGCAATACGAGAAGGGTCTGATCACGGACTCCGAGCGCCGTCAGGAACTCATTGAGATCTGGACCCGAGCAACCGATGAAGTTGCCAAGGCGATGCAGGACAACTTCCCAGAGTCGAACCCAGTCCATATTATGGTCGACTCAGGAGCCCGCGGTAATTACATGCAGGTTCGCCAGATCGCCGGTATGCGCGGTCTCGTAGCTAACCCAAAGGGTGAGATTATTCCTCGCCCAATTAAGGCCAACTTCCGTGAGGGTTTGACAGTACTCGAGTACTTCATCTCCACTCACGGCGCTCGAAAGGGTCTGGCAGACACGGCACTTCGTACCGCTGACTCGGGTTACCTCACCCGTCGTTTGGTTGACGTCTCCCAAGACGTAATTGTCCGCGAGGTTGACTGCGAGACCGAGCGCGGTGCTGAAATAGAGATTGCTGAAATGGTCGACGGGAAACTACGTCCACTTGAGAATCTTGATACCGCACTGGTCTCACGAGTACTGGCCCGCGATGTAGAAGTTGATGGCAAGACGGTTGCTGCTGCAGGTGAAGAACTCGACATTCCGCGACTAGAGAAAATGATTGCTGACGGAGCCGACAAGGTCCGTGTTCGCACCGTTCTCACTTGCGAGAGCGCCGTTGGAACTTGTGCACGCTGCTACGGGCGTTCAATGGCAACGGGCAAATTGGTCGATGTCGGCGAAGCCGTGGGTATCGTCGCTGCCCAGTCCATTGGTGAACCCGGCACCCAGCTCACAATGCGCACCTTCCACACCGGTGGTGTTGCAGGTGAAGACATCACACATGGTTTGCCACGTGTCGTGGAACTTTTTGAAGCGCGAACACCCAAGGGGGTCGCGCCGATCAGCGAAGTAGCTGGACGAGTCCGGATCGAAGACGCTGAGAAACTTCGCAAAATAATCATCACCCCTGACGACGGTTCCGAGGAAATTGAATACTCGGTTCCACGTCGTTCGCGGATGCTGGTTGAAGAAGGCGATAGCGTGATTGTGGGACACCAGCTCGTGATTGGTGCGGTTGATCCGAAGCAGGTACTTCGAATTCTGGGCCAGCGTGCAGTCCAACTGCATCTTGTCGACCAGGTACAAGAGGTCTACCGCTCACAAGGTGTCTCGATCCACGACAAGCACATCGAAGTAATTGTTCGCCAGATGCTTAAGCGCATCACGATTATTGAATCGGGCGATTCAAACTTCCTTGCAGGTGAACTTGTTGCCCGTGGGGTCTTTGAAGTTGAAAACCGCCGGGTTGTCAAAAACGGTGGAACACCAGCATCGGGTCGCCCCGAACTTATGGGTATCACCAAGGCCTCTCTCGCAACCGAATCCTGGCTATCGGCCGCTTCCTTCCAGGAGACCACCCGTGTCCTCACTGACGCAGCGATCTCCGCGAAGAGCGACCCATTGCTGGGCCTGAAGGAGAACGTCATCCTGGGCAAGCTGATCCCAGCTGGCACCGGAATGCCGATCTACCACAACATCAAGGTAGAGCCAACGGAGGAAGCCAAGGCTGCCATGTACGCATCCTTCACCGGATACGACGACATGGAATACGCATCCTTTGGTCAAACATCAGGTGAAGCTGTTCCGTTGGAAGAGTTTCAATTCCGCGGCTTTTAAGCCACACGCGCCACAGACACGTTGAGGGGGAGCCGGTTAACCGGCTCCCCCTCAACGTGTCTGCTCCCACATTTTCGAAGCGGTGCGGGCCTGCTCGACAGCGGAACATACGAGCTGTCAAACAGCCGTAGCTAACTAACTTTCCACACTTGTTGCCGGCCTAGGTGAGCGCTGGGCGCCACATGGTGGTCACGGTTGGTCCTTCAGCAACGGCGAACTCGCCAACCTGCTCGAATCCGTAACGTTGGTAGAGAGGAATGTTCGCTGGGTTACTGGCTTCAAGGTAGGCGGGCATACGTGCTTGGTCTACCCAAATCAAGTTGTCGGCTAGCAGGGAGAACCCAGTGCCGTGTCCGCGGTGATCTGTGTGAGTGCCAAGCAAGGAAAGGTAATAGTGCGGTTCACCCATGGGGCGCATTTCTTCAAAGCCCTGCATCAGTTGCATTATTCGTCCGGCCTGTTGCTTGCCGACGAGGTCAATAAAAAGGGGCTCGACGTCGGCTTCAAGCTCTGCTGGGAACTCCCGTGCCCCTGGCGGAAACCACACTGAAGCTGATTCGGCATTCTTGGTGAGCCACACACTGTCTTGGTGCGCTCGCGCGCCGCGAAGATAATAATTCCACCACTGGGAGAGTTGGGCCCTTCTCAATAGGGGGTCAGGAAATGCCCAACTCCAGGTTGGGTCCCAATAAAAGGAGTCGGCCAATATTTCAACGACTCGGGGAATCTCACCGTCTCGCGCAGTGTGGACCATGGGGCAAGTGTGTCGCATGGTGGGAGAAGTCTATTTCTGGTCTACGTTTGCCATATGTCGATTAACAATGAAAATGTAGAACAAGTACCTGAGTCCGTGGTCACTGAGACCCCGGTGGCTCCTCCCGTTGTGCAAATGCCACCAAAACCCACTATTGACCAGTTTGGAAACCCGATTAGCCCGAAATCTCGGCTTGCTGCTGCGCTGCTGGCGTGGTTCCTAGGTGTGATTGGGGTTCACCGCTTTTACGTGGGCAAGGTCGGCACGGGAATCCTCATGATCGTGACGCTCGGAGGGCTGGGTATCTGGGTTTTGATCGACTTCATTGTGATTTTGGTGGGATCGTTTAAGGACAAAGAAGGTCGAGTGTTGATTAACTGGTCCTAGGGGAGGCTGAGTTGGCCCCACTAGAGGTACGATTGGGCCTATGAGTAGTGACACACCAGAACCAGCGGTGGGCCCGGCGCAAGTAAGTGCGCCCGCAGGGTCGATTTGGGAGGAAGCAGCTCATCAGCCGGTGATTGGACTGCCGGCAGCCCCTAGTGCTTCAGGCAATTCGATCGCGGCCCTGGTGCTGTCGATAGCTTCCTGGGTGATTTTCCCCATCGTGCTCGCGATTGTGGCGTTAGTTTTTGCCAGTAAGGCGGAGAAGGAAATCACTGCCAGTCACGGTTCCATTGGTGGGGAGCCGCTGGTCACCGCATCAAAAATAGTTGCCTGGGTCAATATTGGCGTCTATACGGCCTTGGTAGTCTTAGGAATTCTGGCCCTATTTTTCCTCACGATCCTTGGGGTTTCGGGGAATTAGAGCCCTTAGGGGGACCCCGGTGAATGGGGTCAAGTGAGGGAAGGTAGTCTTCCCAGTCGTGCCTGACCCCCTCAGGCACGCTCTCGCGCGCCGCAGGCAAGATTTGCGACGCGAGGTGGTAAATCCACCGGAGAATCCTACGATTTTAAGCGTAGTTGGGCGCCACGCGGCGCACGACACGCCCGAGCGCGTGGGTCGTTCCGGTTAACCGAAAACGAACGAGAAGTCAGGAGAGGCGCAACGTGCCTACCATCCAGCAGCTGGTCCGCAAGGGCCGGCAGGACAAGGTCTCCAAGAAGAATGCCCCGGCCCTTAAAGGCAGCCCACAGCGGCGCGGGGTCTGTACCCGTGTGTACACAACTACCCCCAAGAAGCCGAACTCCGCGCTTCGCAAAGTAGCCCGGGTGCGGTTGACCTCCCAGGTGGAAGTCACCGCTTACATCCCTGGGGTTGGCCACAATCTGCAGGAGCACTCAATTGTGCTGGTGCGTGGTGGTCGAGTTCGCGATCTTCCCGGTGTTCGTTACAAAGTCATCCGCGGCGCACTTGACGCACAAGGCGTTAAGGACCGCAAGCAGGCACGGTCCCGCTACGGCGCAAAGAAGGAGAAGGCCTAATGCCTCGTAAGGGTCCAGCACCAAAGCGACCAATCGTTATTGACCCAGTGTATGGAGTACCGATTGTTACCCAGCTGATCAATAAGGTTCTTCTCGATGGAAAGCGTTCCGTGGCAGAGCGCGCTGTTTATGGCGCCCTTGAAGGGTGCCTGGAGAAGTCCGGCACCGATCCCGTACAAACTCTCAAGCGAGCTTTGGACAATATTCGCCCGACCTTGGAAGTTCGCTCTCGCCGGGTTGGTGGCGCTACCTACCAGGTTCCCGTCGAGGTAAAGCCCGGCCGCTCAACAACTTTGGCACTGCGTTGGCTCGTAAGCTACTCACGCAAACGCCGCGAAAAAACCATGACCGAGCGTCTCATGAACGAAATCTTGGATGCATCAAATGGTCTCGGTGCAGCGGTGAAGAAGCGTGAAGACATCCATAAAATGGCGGAAGCTAATAAGGCGTTCGCTCATTACCGCTGGTAACACTCAGACGTAAAATTAAACTAATAGAGAAAAACGGAGAAACTCGTGTCAACAGGTACAGTCCTCGACCTCGCCAAGGTCCGCAACATTGGGATCATGGCGCATATCGACGCGGGCAAAACCACGACAACTGAGCGCATCCTGTTTTACACCGGCATCAACTACAAAATCGGTGAAGTCCATGAAGGCGCAGCCACCATGGACTGGATGGAACAAGAACAAGAGCGTGGAATCACGATTACCTCGGCTGCCACCACCTGTGAGTGGAAAGACAATACGATCAACATCATTGACACCCCAGGTCACGTTGACTTCACGGTTGAAGTTGAGCGTTCACTTCGCGTGCTAGATGGTGCGGTAACAGTGTTCGACGGAGTTGCTGGTGTGGAACCACAGTCAGAGACGGTGTGGCGCCAAGCCGACCGCTACAGCGTTCCCCGCATGTGTTTCATTAATAAACTTGACCGCACTGGCGCGGACTTCTACATGTGCGTAGACATGATCATTAGCCGCTTGAATGCGGTCCCTCTAGTCCTTCAGCTGCCCATTGGCAACGAGTCGGACTTTATCGGTGTCGTTGACCTCATTGAAATGCGCGCCCTCACCTGGCGAGGCGAGACCGTCATCGGCGAGGACTACGAAGTTGAAGAAATTCCCACAGATATGGTCGACAAGGCCAAGGAATACCGTGAGAAGCTGATCGAGACTCTCGGTGAAGCAGACGACGAAATCATGGAGAAGTACCTTGATGGCTCAGAAATTTCGGTTGACGAAATTAAGGCCGGTATTCGACGTGCGACTCTGGCCGCCAAACTTACCCCAGTCTTGACCGGATCAGCCTTTAAGAACAAGGGCGTACAGCCGATGCTTGACGCTGTCATTTCGTACCTTCCTTCACCACTTGACATCGCTGCGATCGAAGGTCACAAAGTGGGCGACGAAGAAGTCGAAATCCTGCGCCAGCCCAGTGACGACGAGCCCTTTAGTGCACTGGCATTCAAGATCATGACCGACCCTCACTTGGGAAAACTCACTTATGTGCGGGTGTACTCGGGTCGCTTGCAGACCGGCACCCAGGTGCTCAACAGCATTAAGGGCCGCAAAGAGCGAATCGGGAAAATTTACCGAATGCACGCAAATAAGCGTGAAGAAATTGACTCGGTAGGCGCCGGCGACATTGTCGCTGTCATGGGACTAAAAGACACTACAACCGGTGAGACCCTGTGCGATCCAGGAAAACCTGTTGTCCTTGAATCAATGACTTTCCCCGACCCCGTTATTTCGGTCGCGATTGAGCCAAAGACTAAGAGTGACCAGGAAAAATTGGGAACAGCAATCCAGCGCCTCGCTGAAGAAGACCCCACCTTCCGTGTGTCAACGAATGAAGAGACCGGCCAGACCATCATTGAAGGGATGGGCGAACTTCACCTTGAGGTCCTTGTCGACCGCATGAAGCGCGAGTTCAAGGTTGAGGCAAACGTGGGTAAGCCGCAGGTTGCTTACCGTGAGACCTTGACCAAGAAGGTTGACCGCATCGATTACACCCACAAGAAGCAAACGGGTGGATCTGGCCAGTTCGCGAAGATTCAAATTTCATTGGGACCCAATACCGAAGAAGGTGGCGGATACCTATTCGAGAACAAGGTCACCGGTGGACGTATCCCTCGCGAGTACATCCCTTCCGTTGATGCTGGCGCTCAGGAATCCATGCAACATGGCGTGCTCGCCGGTTACCCCATGGTCGACGTAAAGGTCACCCTTCTTGACGGAGCCTTCCATGATGTCGATTCTTCGGAACTTGCGTTTAAGATCGCAGGAACTATGGCCTTTAAAGAAGGTGCCCGCCTAGCCGGCCCGGCACTACTTGAGCCAATGATGGCCGTTGAAGTCACCACACCGGAAGACTTCATGGGCGACGTCATTGGAGACCTAAACTCGCGCCGTGGACAGGTACAAGCAATGGAAGAGCGCTCCGGTGCTCGAGTTGTTAAAGCACTTGTGCCACTCTCTGAAATGTTCGGCTATGTAGGAGACCTACGCAGTCGTACTCAGGGTCGTGCGAGTTACAGTATGCAATTTGATTCCTACGCGCAGGTCCCAAAGGCCGTCGCCGAAGAAATCATCGCTAAAAATCGCGGCGAGTAACCGCGGATCACAAAGAAATACAACAGAAGAAAAAGAACCGATAACCGATCCGCGTTTTGCCGGACGGCACGAACAGAGGGAGTACGCAAGTGGCGAAGGCCAAGTTTGAGCGGAATAAGCCGCATATCAACATCGGCACCATTGGGCATATTGACCATGGCAAGACCACGTTGACTGCTGCTATCACAAAGGTGCTGCACGATCGTTTCCCAGACGTGAACCCATTCACGCCTTTCGACATGATCGACAAGGCCCCTGAAGAGCGTCAACGTGGAATCACGATCTCGATCGCACACGTTGAGTACCAGACAGAAGGCCGGCACTACGCCCACGTCGACTGTCCAGGTCACGCTGACTACATCAAGAACATGATCACCGGTGCTGCGCAGATGGACGGCGCGATCCTCGTGGTTGCCGCAACCGACGGCCCAATGCCTCAGACCAAGGAGCACGTTCTCCTTGCTCGCCAGGTTGGTGTGCCATGCCTGGTTGTGGCACTCAACAAGTGCGACATGGTCGACGACGAAGAACTCATTGAACTCGTCGAAATGGAAGTTCGGGAACTGCTTAACCAGTACGAATTCCCAGGTGACGACATCCCCATAGTTCGAGTTGCCGCATTCCCAGCACTTCAGGGTGACGAGAAATGGGGTGCTTCGATCATGGAACTCATGGACGCGGTTGACTCCTATATCCCAACTCCCGAGCGCGAGATTGACAAGCCTTTCCTGATGCCAATCGAAGACGTCTTCACCATCACCGGCCGCGGTACTGTTGTTACCGGCCGGATTGAGCGTGGAATCGTCAAGATCAACGAGGAAATCGAAATCGTGGGCATCCGCCCAGGACCTGCTGTCAAGACCACCGTTACCGGTGTCGAAATGTTCCGCAAGCTGCTCGACGAGGGTCAAGCAGGCGAGAACGTCGGTGTACTCCTTCGTGGAACCAAGCGTGAAGACGTCGAGCGCGGCCAGGTGTGTTGCAAGCCAGGCACGATCACACCTCACACCGAGTTCGAGGCCCAGGTCTACATTCTTTCGAAAGATGAAGGTGGCCGGCACACCCCGTTCTTCAACAACTACCGTCCACAGTTCTACTTCCGGACCACAGACGTTACGGGCGTCGTGTACCTGCCAGACGGCAAGGACATGGTTATGCCAGGAGACAATACCGACATGCGCGTTGAGCTAATTCAGTCAATCGCCATGGAAGATGGTCTTCGCTTCGCGATCCGCGAAGGTGGCCGCACCGTTGGTGCAGGTCGAGTGACGAAGATCCTGACGTAAGACGTAACCACCACTGAGTCTTCGTGGCGGGCACCGCGACCCGGTTCCCGCCACGAATACACCTAGTAAAAGTTTCACACGAAGAGCGTTTCACTTCGATTCGCAACTACACGAGTAAGGAACCAAGCCACCATGGCGGGACAGAAGATCCGGATCAGGCTCAAGGCCTACGACCACGAGATCATTGACTCCTCGGCGCGCAAAATCGTTGAGACAGTCATTCGTACCGGTGCACAGGTTGCTGGACCAGTGCCGTTGCCGACCGAGAAGAACGTGTTCTGCGTTATTCGTTCACCACATAAGTACAAGGACTCTCGGGAACACTTCGAGATGCGCACCCACAAGCGTCTGATCGACATCCTTGACCCCACGCCCAAGACCGTTGACTCGTTGATGCGCCTAGATCTTCCAGCTGGCGTCGACATCGAAATCAAGCTCTAATCGAGATCAAGTTTTAGAGGAGATCTGAACACCATGAGTAACAACGTCAAGGGATTGCTAGGCGAGAAGCTCGGCATGACTCAGGTATGGGACGAGAACAACAAGGTTGTTCCCGTTACCGTTGTACAAGCCGGTCCAAGTGTTGTCACGCAGGTCCGTACCCCGGACACAGATGGCTATTCCGCGGTGCAAATCGCATTTGGTGCGATTGACCCACGCAAGGTCAACAAGCCAGATGCCGGTCACTTCGCAAAAGCGGGCGTCACCCCACGCCGACACATTATTGAAGTACGTACCCCCGATGCTTCCGAGTACACCCTCGGGCAAGAGCTCACCGCAGGAATCTTCGAAACCGGGCAGGTGGTCGACGTTGTCGGCACCACAAAGGGCAAAGGTTTTGCCGGTGTAATGAAGCGCCATGGTTTCCACGGCCTTCGCGCATCCCACGGTGTCAAGCGCGCACACCGCAGCGCTGGATCAATCGGTGCATGTGCAACGCCGGGTCGCGTATTTAAAGGAAAGAAAATGGCTGGGCGCATGGGTAGCGACCGCCAAACCACGCAAAACTTGAAGGTCCAAGCAGTCGACATCGAGCGTGGATTGATCCTGATCAAGGGTGCGATTCCCGGCTCGAAGGGTGGCATCGTGTTTATTCACACTGCCGCTAAGGAGGTCCAGCTGTGAGCTCAGTAGACATAATGACCCCAGAAGGTAAAGCGTCAGGCAAAATTGAGTTGCCCGCTGAAGTCTTTGATGTTCCGGTCAACATTCCCTTGATTCACCAGGTTGTTGTCGCTCAGCTTGCCGCGGCGCGCCAAGGAACCCACTCGACCAAAACCCGTGCCGAGGTGAGTGGCGGTGGCCGCAAACCCCATAAGCAGAAGGGAACCGGTCGCGCCCGCCAAGGTTCGATTCGCGCACCTCAGTATGCCGGCGGTGGAATCAGTCACGGACCGCAACCGCGTTCATACGACCAGCGCACCCCGAAGAAGATGAAATCAGCGGCACTGCGCGGCGCACTTTCAGATCGGGCACGTGAAGGACGCATTCACATTGTGTCTGAATTAGTCAGTGGAGACACACCGACAACAAAAGGTGCAACTGCAACACTTAATGCACTCAATGTTGAGGGTCAAATCTTGATCGTACTTACCCGCGAAGAAGCAGTGGCTTGGTTGTCACTGCGCAATCTAGGTGACGTTGCGATTGTGGCACCTGATCAGCTCAACACTTACGACGTACTCATCAGTGACCACTTGGTGTTCACCCAAGGGGCGTACGAATCGTTCGTTGCCGGTCCAGCTAAGGGTAAAGGCGCTAAAGCAGTTGCCACCGAAAGCGAGGTAGAAGCATGAGAATCGCAGACCCACGTGACATCTTGATTTCACCGGTTGTCTCTGAGAAGGCTTATGGTCTTCTTGATCAAAACAAGTACACCTTCATTGTTTCCCCTGATGCTAACAAGACCCAGATCAAGATCGCGGTCGAGGAAGTATTTGGTGTCAAGGTGACAAGCGTTAACACCATGAATCGTGAAGGCAAGCGCGTACGCACTCGTACTGGATTTGGTCGCAAAGCTGCAACAAAGCGTGCGATCGTTTCGGTTGCAGCTGGCGATCGCATCGACATATTTGGCGGCCCGGTCTCCTAACGGAGCCCAGGGAACACCGAGAAACGACGAAACGAGAGACGAAAATGGGTATCCGTAAGTACAAGCCGACTACACCTGGCCGTCGTGGTTCAAGTGTGGCCGACTTCTCTGAAATAACCCGGTCTGAGCCTGAAAAGTCATTGCTTCGCCCGCTTCCTAAAAAGGGCGGCCGTAATAACTCGGGCAAGATCACCACCCGTCACAGAGGCGGAGGCCACAAGCGCGCCTACCGACTCATTGACTTCAAGAGGGCGGACAAGGATGGCGTACCCGCAACGGTCGCGCATATCGAATACGACCCAAACCGTACGGCACGCATTGCTCTTTTGCACTACGCCGATGGTGAGAAGCGATACATCATCGCCCCAAATAAATTGAAGCAAGGCGACCGCATTGAAACTGGAGCAAGTGCCGACATCAAACCAGGCAACAGTCTGCCAATGCGCAATATTCCAGTGGGTACCGTGATTCACGCAATTGAGCTCAAGCCCGGCGGCGGAGCGAAAATTGCCCGTTCTGCTGGTGCGGGCGTGCAGCTCGTTGCAAAAGAAGGCGCATTCGCCCAGCTCCGGATGCCTTCGGGAGAGATTCGCAACGTTGATGTTCGCTCACGTGCGACCATCGGTGAAGTGGGTAACGCTGAGCAGTCAAACATCAACTGGGGTAAAGCAGGCCGGATGCGTTGGAAGGGCAGACGCCCAACCGTTCGCGGTGTTGCCATGAACCCGGTCGACCACCCACATGGTGGTGGCGAGGGCAAGACGTCCGGTGGTCGTCACCCCGTCAACCCTGGCGGTAAGGCAGAAGGTCGCACCCGTAAAAAGAATAAGGCCAGCGATCAGTTCATCGTACGTCGTCGCAAGTCCGGCAAGAAGCGTTAAGGAAAGCGGTAAAACATGCCACGCAGTCTGAAAAAGGGGCCGTTCATTGACGGTCATCTACTCAAGAAGGTAGATGCCCAAAACGAGTCTGGTTCAAAGGGTGTGATCAAGACCTGGTCACGTCGGTCAATGGTGATCCCGGCGATGCTCGGGCACACCATCGCGGTGCACGACGGGCGCAAGCACGTGCCCGTGTTCATCTCCGAAGACATGGTTGGTCACAAACTGGGGGAGTTTTCCCCCACACGAACTTTCAAGGGTCACGTCAAGGACGACCGCAAGGCAAAACGCCGTTAAGACATTTGCTACAGGGCAAGACCTGCCTGGCCGTGTACTCGGTGGGCATCTGAAAACCAAATAGTTTTTATTAATTTAGCAATAACGAGAAGCAAGGGGAAAGCGATGGAAGCCAGGGCCCAGGCGCGGTACGTCCGCGTGACGCCCATGAAGGCACGTCGGGTTATTGATCTCATTCGTGGGATGAAAGCCGACGATGCCCAGGCAATGCTGCGGTTCGCTCCGCAAGCAGCTAGCGAACCTGTGGGCAAAGCGCTCGCGAGTGCGGTGGCTAACGCGGCGAATAACCATGGCATGGATGCCAAGGAACTCACCATCAGTGAGGCTTTCGTCGATGAAGGTCCCACCATGAAGCGCATCCGCCCCCGTGCCCAGGGGCGAGCATTCCGCATCCTTAAGCGCAGCTCGCACATCACCGTGATCGTCTCTGACGGCGTCGCAATGCCCAAGATCTCGCGCCCCACGAAGCCTGCTAAGCGCGCTAAGGCGGCGCCTGCTCCTACGGTCGACGCAATTGAAGAGACCGAAGTGGGTGAGGCACCTGCCAAGAAGGCTGCTGCCAAGAAGGCACCTGCCAAGAAGGCGCCAGCAAAGAAATCTGCAGAGAAAAAAGCTGAGCCCGCCAAGAAGGCTGCTGCCAAGAAGGCACCTGCCAAGAAGGCGTCTGCGAAAAAGGCTGCAGCCCCTAAGACCACCAAGAAGGAGGGCTAAACCATGGGTCAAAAAGTTAATCCACATGGCTTCCGCCTAGGTATCACCACGGACTTCACCTCACGGTGGTTCGCTGACAGCACGAAGAAGGGCCAGCGTTACAGCGACTACGTGCAAGAGGACGTCGCTATTCGCAAAGTGCTCAGCAAAGGCATGGAGCGCGCGGGAATCGCCAAGGTTGAGATCGAGCGCACCCGCGATCGCGTCCGCGTGGACATCCACACGGCCCGTCCTGGAATTGTGATTGGTCGCCGCGGCGCTGAAGCAGACCGTTTGCGTGGAGACCTCGAGAGTCTGACCGGCAAGCAGGTACAACTGAACATTCTTGAAGTGAAGAATCCTGAAATGGAATCACAACTCGTAGCTCAGGGGATTGCTGAACAACTCTCGAGTCGTGTGTCATTTCGTCGCGCGATGCGTAAAGGCATGCAAAGTGCGATGAAGGCTGGAGCAAAAGGCATTCGGGTTCAGGTCAGTGGTCGCCTCGGTGGCGCTGAAATGTCTCGCACCGAGTTCTACCGCGAGGGTCGCGTTCCATTGCACACCTTGCGCGCCGACATCGATTACGGCTTCTACGAATCGCGCACCACATTCGGTCGCATCGGAGTGAAGGTCTGGATCTACAAGGGTGAGGCACTGCCAACGCGATCTGAGCGTGAGGCAGCTGCGGCAACCGCTCGCATGGGTGCCACCCGCAACAAGCCAAATGAGCGTCCACGCCGCGAAGATGGAACTGAAGCAACCGCCGCAGTGGCAACCGCCGCTGAGGTTGTCGTTGAGGCCAACGTCGCAGCAGAAAGCACGGAGGGCTAGTCATGTTGATTCCCCGTCGCGTCAAGCATCGTAAGCAGCACCACCCAACCCGTCGTGGTGTGGCAAAAGGTGGTACCAAAGTAACTTTCGGCACCTACGGACTGCAGGCGCTTGAGCCCGCTTACGTAACCAACCGGCAGATTGAAGCATCACGTATTGCAATCACGCGTCACATTCGCCGTGGTGGCAAGGTGTGGATAAATATTTACCCAGACCGCCCTCTGACCAAGAAGCCCGCTGAGACCCGCATGGGTTCGGGTAAAGGTTCTCCCGAATGGTGGGTGGCCAACGTTAAGCCGGGTCGCGTCATGTTCGAACTGTCTTACCCGGACGAGAAGGTCGCACACGAGGCTTTAACCCGTGCAATGCACAAACTCCCAATGAAGTGCCGGATTGTTCGGCGCGATGAAACAGGTGAAGACTAATGGCCGCTGGTACAGCAACAGGTGAACTGCGTAATCTAGACGACGCAGAACTCACAGAAAAACTGCGCGAATCCAAGGAAGAGTTGTTTAATCTACGCTTCCAAGGTGCAACCGGGCAGTTAGAGAACCATGGTCGATTGCGCGCTGTGCGCAAGGACATCGCTCGGATCTACACGATCCTGCGCGAACGTGAATTGGGCATCACGCCCGTCGAGGGTGAGGAAGGTGCCGCATGACCGCTGGTACACAAAATGAGCGTGGCGATCGCAAGGTCCGTGAGGGCCTTGTCGTAAGCGACAAGATGCAAAAGACGGTAGTTGTTGCGGTCGAAGACCGCTACAAGCACCCGATGTATGGCAAGGTTGTGCGCCGAACGAATAAGCTCAAGGCACATGACGAAGCCGATACCGCAGGTATCGGTGACCGAGTACTTCTCATGGAAACCCGTCCACTTTCAGCCACGAAGCGCTGGCGTGTGGTCGAGATTCTTGAAAAGGCCAAGTAAGAAGTTCCGCAAGGCTCACCACAACAAGTGGTGAGGACCAGCAGACGATCAGGAGAATGAAGTGATTCAGCAAGAGTCGCGACTACGCGTTGCAGACAACACGGGTGCCAAGGAAATCTTGTGTATTCGCGTACTTGGCGGTTCCGGCCGCCGTTACGCAGGTATCGGCGACGTCATCGTCGCCACTGTCAAGGATGCAATTCCTGGCGGGGGCGTCAAAAAAGGGGAAGTCGTTAAGGCAGTGATCGTGCGCACGAAGAAAGAGCGCCGTCGCCCCGATGGCTCCTACATTCGTTTCGACGAGAACGCCGCGGTGATTCTTAAAGCCGATGGCGAACCACGCGGAACCCGCATTTTCGGACCGGTCGGTCGCGAATTGCGCGAGAAGAAATTCATGAAGATTATTTCGCTAGCACCGGAGGTGTTGTAATGCCGAAGTTAAAGATTCGCAAAGGCGATACCGTCCTGGTGATCTCAGGTAAAGATCGTGGTATTCAGGGCAAAGTCATTGACGTTTACCCCGAAGCGGACAAGCTAATCGTCGAAGGTGTAAACCGGATCAAGAAGCACACCAAAGTAGGCCAAGACGCACGTGGCGCTAAGAGTGGCGGCATCATCACCACTGAAGCCCCGGTTCATGTCTCCAACGTAATGCTTGTTGATCCAGAAGACGGCAAAGCAACCCGCGTTGGATTCACCCGAGAAAAAGTTGAGAAGCGTCGCGCAGACGGTTCGACCTACGAAGCAGAGCGCAGCGTGCGTATTTCGCGCCGCACCGGCAAAGAGATCTAGGACGGATAGGCAATCATGACTACTGCAACTACGCCTCGATTGAAGGCTCGTTACCGGGAAGAAATCGTTCCTGAACTGAAGAAGGAATTCAGCTATGGGAACATCATGCAGGTCCCAGGCCTGACCAAGATTGTTGTCAACATGGGCGTTGGCGAGGCTGCCCGCGATTCCAAGTTGATTGAAGGCGCGGTTCGCGACCTCACCGACATCACTGGTCAAAAGCCACAGGTGACCAAGGCTCGCGTGTCCATCGCTCAATTTAAATTGCGTGAGGGACAGCCCATTGGTGCACATGTCACACTTCGTGGCGACCGCATGTGGGAGTTCCTTGATCGCTTGCTCAGCACCTCTCTGCCACGTATCCGTGACTTCCGGGGCCTTTCCGCAAAGCAATTTGATGGCAACGGAAACTACACGTTTGGTTTGACGGAGCAATCTATGTTTCACGAAATCGATCAAGATAAGATTGACCGCACCCGCGGCATGGACATTACGGTGGTAACCACCGCCAAGAACAACGACGAAGGTCGAGCACTGCTCCGGCTTCTCGGATTCCCATTTAAGGAGGCCTGAGCACATGGCAAAGAAAGCTCTGATCCAAAAGCAGCAGAAAACACCTAAGTTCAAGGTGCGGGGCTATACCCGCTGTAACCGGTGTGGACGTCCGCACTCGGTCTATCGTAAGTTCGGCCTGTGCCGCATCTGTTTACGTGAGATGGCACATGCTGGCGAACTACCCGGTGTAACAAAAAGTTCCTGGTAAACCACGACGCTGCAGGTCCTCGGTATCCACCGAAGAAACCACGGCGAGGAAGGCCAAGCGGCCATGACAATGACAGATCCGATCGCGGACATGCTTGCACGTCTGCGTAACGCAAATTCGGCATATCACGAAACCGTGTCCATGCCACACTCCAAGATCAAGGCGAACATCGCTGAGATCTTGAAGGAGCAGGGCTACATCGCCAGCTTCGACGTTGCAGACGCAGAAGTAGGCATGACCCTTACCCTTAACCTTAAATACGGACTTTCGCGTGAGCGCTCAATAGCTGGGTTGCGCCGTGTGTCCAAACCAGGGCTGCGAGTCTACGCAAAGAGCACCAATCTTCCCAAGGTTCTCGGCGGCCTAGGCATTGCCATTTTGTCCACCTCGACCGGGTTGCTCACTGACCGCCAGGCCGCGAAGAAAGGCGTAGGTGGAGAAGTCCTCGCCTACGTTTGGTAGGAGGAACAATGTCACGTATTGGACGCGCACCAGTCCCGGTGCCTGCAGGAGTAACAGCCACGATTAATGGCCAAGATATTGCGATTGTCGGACCTAAGGGTTCCTTGGCAATCACCATCTCTGAACCCATTGCGATAAGTCAGGTCGGCGAAGAAATCCTTGTCACCAGGCCAAATGACGAGCGCGAATCGCGTTCTCTACACGGTTTGAGTCGAACTCTGATCTCAAACATGGTCATAGGCGTCACCACAGGTTATGAAAAGACTCTAGAAATTGTGGGGACCGGTTACCGGGTTGCTGCAAATGGCAATAACCTCGAATTTGCACTGGGTTTCAGCCACCCTGTTGTTGTGACGGCACCTGATGGAATCTCTTTCGCGGTGGAGTCACCCGTGAAGTTCACAGTAATCGGTATTGACAAGCAGAAGGTCGGCGAAGTCGCTGCGAATATCCGCAAGATCCGTAAGCCAGAACCATATAAGGGTAAGGGTGTTCGCTACGAAGGCGAAGTTGTCCGTCGCAAGGCCGGAAAGGCTGGTAAGTAATGAGTTCCTTTGCCCCCAAGCTCGGCTCAGGCAGCAAGACCGCCGTTGGCCGCAAGCGTCGCCACCTTCGGGTTCGCAAGAAGGTTTCGGGTACGGTCATGAGACCACGTTTGGTCGTGAGCCGGTCCGCCCGTCACGTATCCGCACAGTTGGTCGATGATGTACAAGGTGTGACCTTGGCCGCTGCTTCCACCATGGAGAGCGACCTACGAGTTGCTGACGGTGACAAAACTGCCAAGGCACGCAAGGTCGGAAACGAACTTGCTGCGCGCGCACAAAAAGCTGGAATAGACACAGTGGTCTTTGACCGCGGTGGCCATAAGTACCACGGTCGCGTAGCCGCTCTCGCTGAGGGCGCTCGCGAAGGCGGACTCAACTTCTAATTTTTCGATCGGGAAGAGGTAATAATGTCTGATACGTCGCGCCGCACTGGTGGCGGAGGCGAGCGTCGAGATCGTAAAGATCGAGGCCCACGCGAGGAGAAGTCAAATTTACTAGAGCGCGTTGTTGCTATTAACCGCGTTTCTAAGGTGGTCAAGGGTGGTCGTCGCTTTAGTTTCACGGCCCTTGTGGTCGTTGGCGACGGCGACGGGAACGTTGGAGTTGGCTACGGCAAAGCGAAGGAAGTTCCCGCTGCGATTGCTAAGGGTGTTGAAGAAGCCAAGAGAAGTTTTTTCAAAGTTCCCCGAATCCAAGGAACTATCCCCCACCCCATCAAGGGCGAAGCTGCTGCCGGCGTAGTCATGCTGCGCCCAGCTGCACCCGGTACAGGCGTTATAGCTGGTGGCCCGGTGCGTGCAGTGTTGGAGTGCGCAGGTATCCGCGACATCCTGAGCAAGTCACTAGGATCTGACAATGCCATCAACGTTGTTCATGCAACGGTGGCCGCTCTTCGCGGACTTGAGTCCCCAGAAGCAGTTGCGGCTCGCCGTGGCCTACCTCTGGAAGATGTCGCACCGGCCGCACTGCTGCGGGCTCGCGCGGCAGGGGCGGGTGCGTAATGGCGTCGATTAAAGTCACTCAGATCAAGTCAGAGATTGGCGGCACGAGTACTCAGCGCAACACCTTGCGTTCGCTCGGCTTAAAGCGAATCGGCCACACCGTGGTTAAGGAAGATCGCCCAGAGTTCCGCGGAATGGTAAACACCGTCTCGCACCTGGTCGTTGTCGAGGAGGTCAAATAATTATGACACTTAAAGTTCATCACTTACGCCCGGCACCGGGCGCTAAAACAGCCAAGACTCGCAAGGGCCGTGGCGAGGGATCCAAGGGTAAGACTGCAGGCCGTGGAACCAAAGGTACGAAGGCTCGTTACCAGGTGAAGGCTGGCTTTGAGGGTGGGCAAATGCCACTTCACATGCGCCTTCCTAAGCTTAAAGGCTTTACCAGCCCGAACACTAAGGTGTACCAGGTTGTTAACGTAGCCGCGATTGAAAAATTGTTCCCTGAAGGTGGCACCATTGGCGTCGCTGATTTGGTAGCTTCCGGCGCTGTCCGCAAGGGCGAGCTGGTCAAGGTACTGGGGCTGGGCGATATTTCAGTCAAGGTGAATGTGAGTGCAGATAAATTCTCTGGCGCTGCTCGTGACAAGATCGTTGCCGCGGGTGGGTCAGTAACCGAACTATAAGCAGGAGGCCAAATGCACATCAGTGCGTTCAGGGATGCCCTGCGTACACCGGATCTTCGCAAGAAGATCCTGTTCACTCTTGGGTTGCTCGCGATCTATCGCCTAGGTTCGGTTTTGCCGACCCCCGGTGTTGACTACTCGGCGATCCAGCGGTGCATTGACGTTGTGCAAGACAACTCTGTTTACGCGCTGATCAACCTCTTCAGTGGTGGAGCACTGCTCCAACTTTCAGTTTTCGCTCTGGGCATCATGCCTTACATCACGGCCAGCATTATTTTGCAATTGCTCACGGTGGTTATCCCTCGACTAGAAATGCTCAAAGCTGACGGAAACGCCGGACAAGCAAAGATCACCCAATACACCCGCTTCGTGACTATCGGACTTGCGATCCTGCAGTCAACAGCGATTCTTTCCTTGGCCCGATCGCCCGGCTCCCTTTTCCAAGGCTGTAATGAGGAGATTATTCCCAACCAAGCCATTTGGGTGATGCTGGTCATGATCACGGTCATGACCGCCGGAACGGCAATCATCATGTGGTTTGGTGAATTGATCACCGAACGCGGCGTGGGTAACGGCATGTCCGTGCTGATTTTCACCTCAATCATTGCGGTTATCCCGGCCCAGTTTGTCAATATTCTGAGCAGTCGCGGGGCATTTACTTTCGCTGTCACGCTACTTGTCGGCCTACTCGTAATCACCTTTGTTGTGTTTGTCGAGCAAGCGCAGCGTCGGATTCCCGTGCAGTATGCAAAGCGCATGGTGGGCAGGCGAATGTATGGCGGCACCTCTACCTATATCCCGCTTAAGGTCAACATGGCTGGTGTTATCCCAGTTATTTTCGCCTCGTCTCTACTGTTCCTGCCAACCCTGTTTGTTCAGCTCTCGGGAAGTCAAGACGGTTGGGCACAGTGGCTGCAGCAAAATTACGGAACAGGAAGTGGAAGCGTCTATTTGGCAACCTACTTCTTATTAATTGTGTTCTTCTGCTACTTCTACGTCTCGATTACCTTTAATCCGACCGAAGTTGCCGACAATATGAAGAAGTATGGTGGCTTCATTCCTGGGATCCGGGCGGGTCGTCCCACCGCTGAGTACCTGGACTACGTCCTTACTCGTTTGACCGCTCCGGGCTCGTTGTATCTAGGCATGATCGCAATTGTGCCGGTATTTGCATTCGATTTCCTGGGTGTATCAACGCAGTTCATCTTCGGTGGTACTTCGCTACTGATCATGGTGGGCGTTGGCCTTGACACCGTCAAGCAGATTCAAGCCCAATTGCAGCAACGTAATTATGAGGGATTTCTTAAGTAGGCAAGTGGGGTGGCTCTAGGGGAAGTGCTCCGCTAAGGTTCGGTCGTATGCGCATAGTTTTCATGGGCCCACCGGGGGCGGGTAAAGGGACTCAGGCGGCTCTGCTGTCCGCACGACTGGGCATCCCTCATATTTCAACGGGAGACATTTTCCGCGCCAATGTCAGCGAAGGCACTGCACTAGGAATCAAAGCCCAGTCCTACATGGACGCTGGTGAATACGTACCTGACGGTGTCACTAACGCGATGGTCCGCGATCGCTTAACCCATGAGGACGCCCGTGCGGGCTTCATTCTCGATGGCTACCCGCGAACAGTTGAGCAAGTGGCGGAGCTTGATGCAATGCTGAGTGCAGAGAAAACGAAAATTGATCACGTCATTGAGTTAACGGTAGATGTGGACGTGGTTGTTTCCCGTCTGGTAAAACGTTCCGCCGAGCAAGGCCGCACGGACGACACCGAGGAAGTATTGCGGCGCCGACTTGAAGTTTATGCCGAACAAACCGTCTCCCTGGTTGAGGTGTACCAAGATCGCGGACTGCTAGTACAAGTTGATGGTCTGGGCGATATTAATGCTGTCACAACTGCGATCCTGTCAACGGTTAATGCCTAAGCGACAACATGGGGTTTCGTAAAAAAGAGCGGGTCCAACTCAAAACGCCCGAGCAAATCGAATGTATGCGCGTTGCCGGCAAAGTTGTCGCCGAGACTTTGGAAACATTGCGGATCAGCGTCGCTCCGGGAATTACTACCGGCGAGCTTGACGCTATCGCCCGAGAGTGCATATTCGGTGCCGGTGCAACGCCGTCATTCCTCGGCTACTACGGATTCCCAGCCGTGATCTGCACCTCCATCAACGAGGAAGTCGTACATGGAATCCCCGGTGACAAAGTGATTACTGAGGGTGATCTGATCTCAATTGACTGTGGTGCAATTGTGGAAGGGTGGCATGGAGACGCCGCAATTTCGATAATCGCATCAAAGAACCCGCAGCCAACGATTCAAAAACTTTCCGATGTAACACGAGCTTCACTTGACGCTGGAATCAAAGCCACAGTGGCGGGTAACCGCATGGGAGATATTGGTAACGCAATTCAGACGGTGATTCGAAATGCGGGTGATTACGGCATCGTTGAGGACTATGTCGGTCACGGAATTGGCACGGAAATGCATATGTACCCACCGGTTCCCAATTACGGCCGAGCGGGGGAGGGGATTGAGCTTAAAGTGGGCATGGTCTTGGCCCTCGAGCCAATGGTCACGATCGGATCCCCGGAGGTTGTTACCTTGGCGGATGATTGGACGGTGGTGACAACCGATCGCAATTGGGCATCCCATTGGGAGCACACCATCGCGATCACCGAATCGGGTCCGCAAATTCTTACCATTCGTTAACTCAAGTTGAATGCGCCATCATTGCGCAGGGAAATCTCAGGTGAAATGGAATCGGGCTCACTCACCAAAATTTTTCCAGCTGATATTGCTTCTAGGAACTGCGAGTAATCAGCACTCGACTGTCGGGCGTAACCCACGGAAAAATCGCACATTGCCAGATCAAATTCATTCCCTTCACCCATAAAGGCGGAGATGGCTTCAGCATTGCCTGAACGCGCGTGCGCACGTGCTAATGCGCCACCACAAATCTGAGCGTAAGCGAGCAGATCCTTGTCCTTAAACAGATCGACATCAGGTGACCACTTCTTATCGCGTAATTGGCGCACGTAGTAGCTCTTACCTCCGTCGCCGTCAAACCATCCGAGGAATGCATCAGTTGCGGCCTGGATGTTGCGCTGGCCATCGGTGACCCGCTTACCGTGACTTTTTGAAGACTCGTCTGGCATCCAGGGCTCGAGCACACTCTCGATTGCTTGCTTCACCTGAAGAACCAGTAGGTCATTTGCATCACGTCCCTGCAGCAGCACAATGTATGCAAGTAGACCGATGCTGCCTACGCCCACGACCTTGTGACCGAAGTCAACAATGCGATACCGATCCAGCAGGATTTGGCGATCGCTCAGGAGGGTTTCTTTGTAGCGATCAAATGCACGGTTGACTGCTTCCATGACGCCGGCAGCAAGTGATAGTCGAACAACCAGTGGGGGTTTGTTAACAAACTGTCTTTGCCCGTTTACTTCAACAGTGAGTTTCCTAATCGCCGACCACTGGTCACGTTTTTCGGCAGCGCTGAATCCTTTATTCATTTCGGCCAAGCTACTCTCGGGAAGGCCCCCACTTTTGGTGAGCTCTTCCAAGCTGCTTGCGTCAACCCGAAAATACCAGGTGTCAACAAAAGTTGCAGATGCAAATGCAGCCATGGCAACGCGATAAGCCTCAGCGCCAGCAAGGGTGATCGCCTCCTGGTACTTCTCTGGCCGGTTAGCAGCTGCTATTGCAAAGCTGGTCACCATGCGTTGAACATCCCATTCAAATGGCCCAGGAAAGGTTTCATCAAAATCATTAACATCAAAAATGGTGGCCCGGTCAGCGGTGGCAAATATTCCGAAATTGCCCAGATGTGCATCTCCGCACAATTGGACTTGCAATCCTGAACGTGGACGTGGACCTAGGTCATTTGCCATGACGGCAGCGCTCCCGCGATAAAAAGCGAATGCGCTCGCAGACATTCGGGAATAGCGGATGGGCAGCAACGCCGGGACCCTGGACTCACCTTGGGCAAGGAGGGTGGCAATTGGGTCTGGCCGGTCTGGGGCACAAAGATAGGCGCCAAGTTCGGTCACATTGGTCATAGGCTGACTGTGGCCTAGGGCGCGGCGAGTGTCAATTGGACACATTTGGCGCGATTTCGCCCCTTATGGGTAATTCATAGGTCAATTGACCCCAACGCTCTGGCCAGCTGGGTCCTTGCGTAGACTCGCACGGCTGAAGTGGTGATCACTTCTAGCGGCAATCATAGGGAAGCGGAGTACATGGCTAAAAAAGAGGGCGCGATCGAGCTTGAGGGCATGATCACCGAATCTCTGCCAAATGCAATGTTTCGGGTTGAGCTAGATAATGGGCACAAGGTACTCGCCCACATCAGTGGAAAGATGCGGATGCACTACATCCGAATTCTTCCCGACGATCGCGTTGTGGTTGAGCTGTCACCCTATGACCTCACCCGCGGCCGCATTGTCTACCGTTACAAGTAACAACCGTTTCCAATAGAAACTCGAGAAAGAGTAACCATGAAGGTGCAACCCAGCGTCAAAAAGATCTGCGACAAATGCAAAGTCATCCGTCGCCACGGTCGCGTGATGGTGATTTGCGAAAATGTTCGTCATAAGCAACGCCAGGGCTAAAACGGCTCAATAGCCTAAAAGCACTGGGGTGTTACCGGGAGAGACAACTCGAACACCAAGTACAGGGAGAACCCGACCCCGGATCAACAGATCCGGACGATACCTTCGGCCACGGGGCCGAAGACCAGCCTTGGCGGGCTGGATTGGCTCTCCCACCACACGACCCCGTGAATTACTGAAAAGAGAGTACGCCCATGGCACGACTTATTGGTGTCGATCTGCCCCGCGAAAAACGCCTGGCAATCGCACTGACCTACGTTTACGGTGTTGGCCGTTCGCAGGCCTCAAAGGCCCTCGAAGCAACTGGCATTGATCCCGAAATGAAATCAAAGGATCTCACCGACGATCAAACACTCGCATTGCGCGACTGGATCGAATTAAATCTGAAAGTAGAAGGTGACCTGCGCCGCGAGGTTGCAGCCGATATTCGCCGCAAGGTCGAAATTGGTTGCTATCAGGGAATTCGTCACCGCAAGGGTCTTCCCGTTCGCGGGCAACGCACCCATACCAACGCGCGTACCCGCAAGGGTCCCCGTAAGGCTGTTGCCGGCAAGAAGAAGGTCTAAGCGAACGATCTCGTTTTACACGAGAAAAAATCCCAAACCTCTAAAGAATAGGAATCACATATGGCCCCCAAAGGTCCCGGCACCAAGAAGGTGCGGCGCAAGGAAAAAAAGAATGTGGCACATGGTCACGCTCACATCAAGAGCACGTTCAACAACACCATCGTTTCCATCACTGACCCAAGCGGTGCCGTAATTGCATGGGCATCAGCTGGCCAGGTTGGCTTTAAGGGAAGTCGCAAGTCAACACCATTTGCCGCGCAGCTTGCCGCTGAAGCTGCTGCACGTCGGGCAATGGAACACGGCATGCGCAAGGTTGACGTATTCGTCAAAGGACCGGGCTCAGGTCGCGAAACTGCGATCCGCTCACTACAAGCGACCGGCCTTGAAGTTGGCTCAATCGCCGACGTAACCCCAGTGCCATTCAACGGAACCCGCCCCAAGAAGCGTCGCCGCGTTTAATCCGCGGACCTTTCATAACACTTAGAAATTAGGAGAAGACAATGGCGCGTTATACGGACGCAGATTGCAAGCGGTGCCGCCGCGAAAAAATGAAGTTGTTCCTTAAGGGATCAAAGTGCGAGTCACCAAAGTGCCCATTTGAAAAACGCCCCTACCCGCCCGGCCAGCACGGCCGCGGTCGGTCAAAGGAGAGCGAGTACTTGTTGCAGCTTCGTGAGAAGCAGAAGGCAACCCGCATGTACGGTGTTCTAGAGAAGCAGTTCTCTAACTACTACAAAGAAGCACAGCGCATGCCGGGTAAGACTGGTGAGAACTTGCTGCGGATCCTTGAAAGTCGTTTGGACAATGTGGTCTTCCGTGCTGGTTTTGCAAAGAGTCGCGACATGGCCCGCCAGCTGGTAACCCACGGTCACTTGATGGTCAATGGCCACAAGGTCGACATTCCGTCCTTCCGGGTTTCCCCTAATGACGTAGTTGACGTTCGCCCCAGCTCACTGGAAATGACTCCTTTCATTGTGGCTCACGCCGAGATCGGTGAAAAGACCGTTCCACCATGGCTTGAGGTTGTGCCATCAAAAATGCGCATCCTTGTTCACTCAATCCCGTCACGCGAGGGAATCGACACGCAGGTCAACGAACAACTTATTGTTGAGTTGTACTCCAAGTAGTAACCACTCTCGATTCACTCGAATCGAGCTGAGAAACGCGATATCAAATAGAGGGTATCGTTGGAAGGGAATGAAAAGTGCTCATTAGTCAGCGTCCAATTCTGACCGAAGAACCAATCAGCGAGTTCCGTTCACGTTTTGTGTTGGAACCCCTTGAGCCAGGTTTTGGTTACACCCTTGGCAACTCACTTCGTCGAACCTTGCTCTCCTCGATTCCGGGTGCGTCCGTCACGAGCATCCGTATTGATGGGGTTCTACATGAGTTCAGCACAATTGATGGAATCAAAGAAGATGTCACCGAAATCATTTTGAACCTTAAGGGGCTCGTGGTGTCAAGTGAGATCGATGAGCCAGTTGTCATGTACTTGCGCAAGCAGGGCCCCGGGAATGTGACTGCAGCTGATATTCAACCACCAGCGGGCGTTGAAGTTCACAATCCCGAGCTTCATATTGCAACGCTCAATGACAAGGGCAAGCTCGAGATCGAACTCGTTGTTGAGCGTGGTCGCGGTTACGTGCCCTCGACCATGAACAAGCATCCTGAGCAAGAGATCGGCCGGATCCCGGTTGACTCGATCTACTCACCGGTGCTCAAGGTGAGTTACAAAGTTGAGGCTACCCGTGTTGAACAGCGTACCGACTTCGACAAGTTGATCATCGATGTTGAGACCAAGCCATGCATGTTGCCACGGGATGCTGTTGCATCTGCTGGCTCCACTTTGGTTGAGCTCTTTGGCCTTGCTCGTGAGATGAATCTTGACGCGGAAGGCATTGACATTGGTCCCAGTCCCACCGATGCATTCGTTGCCGAGCAACTCTCAACTCCAATTGAGCAGCTTGATATGACAGTGCGTTCCTACAACTGCCTCAAGCGCGAAGGCATTCACACCGTTGGGGAGCTCATCACCCGTAGTGAGGCTGATCTGCTTGATATCCGTAACTTTGGCGCTAAGTCAATCGAGGAAATCAAGGTAAAACTGCACGGTCTTGGTCTTGCGCTCAAGGACAGCCCCCCTGGGTTTGATCCCAGCACCGCCGTGTACTTCGATGACACCGATGTCGACATGGATGTTGACCCCGAAGAAGTCCCAGAAGTTGCTGTTACCGTCACAGAAGATGCCTACCCCGAAGACGAGCAGCTCTAAGAGCCGCAGCGCTTCAAGAGTTACTGACTCACCGAGATCAATAAGGAGACAAGATGCCTACGCCAACTAAGGGTTCCCGCTTCGGCGGAGGACCGGCTCACGAGAGGCTCATGCTGGGCAATCTGGCAACCGCGCTCTTTGAGCACGGGCGCATCACCACCACCCATGCGAAGGCGAAGCGACTTCGTCCACTCGCCGAGCGCATGGTTACCTTTGCAAAGCGTGGAGACATTTCGGCTCGCCGTCGTGTTCTCACCGTAGTGAAGGACAAGGGTGTTGTGCACACGTTGTTCACCGAGATCGGCCCCAGCTATGCCGGCCGCCAGGGTGGCTACACCAGAATCATCAAGATTGGTAACCGTAAGGGCGACAACGCCCCCATGGCGATCATTGAACTGGTTGAGCCAATGGCTGAAGCGGTAGTCGCTGAAGCAACGGGTGCCACCAAGCGCGCTGTCAAGGAATCAGCTGCGAAAAGCGAAGACGCCAAGGTCGTGGAAGAAATCACACCAGACACCGAGGAAGTCCTCGAAGAGGAAACAAGCGCGCCGGTAAATACCGAAGGCGAAGAAGCTGTTTCTGCAGGCGAAGAAGCAGAGCCCAAGGAGTAAGTCCTGAGTTCGCAACATGAAATTGATCAGCCCGTTCTCGGTTTACCCGGGGACGGGCTGATTCGTCTGCGTGTCTACCTGGCCTACGACGGCTCCGGTTTTCACGGTTGGGCCTCTCAAATGGAGGCCCGTTCGGTTCAATCTGAAATTGAAAACACAATTGGTGCACTGATTCACCAACTTGACTTACCCACAATTGTTGCCGGTCGCACGGATGCCGGCGTGCATGCCCGCGCCCAGGTATTTCATTTTGACATATCCCGCAATCACCCACAAATGAACAAGCTGACCGCAGAACGAATTAATAAGGCGTTGCCGGCTGACATTCGAATTCATAAAATAGAGGAAGCGCCTTACGGTTTTGATGCACGTTTCTCGGCTCTGTGGCGCGAATACACCTACACAATCTGCGATGACCCCACCGGTCCGGCACCACTTCACCGTCACGAGGTCTTTGCGTGGCCGGTCGCCCTTGATGTGGACAAACTCAATGAAGCAAGCCAGTCTCTGATCGGGGTTCACGACTTTTTTGCCTTCTGCAAAGAAAAGCCTAAAACGACCACAATCAGGGAAGTCCAAAGACTCGAATGGCACCGCAACAAAGACAACTACGTTGTCATGACAATTCGAGCGGATGCCTTCTGTTACTCCATGGTTCGCAGCGTTGTGGGAGCGCTTTTGCCCATCGGTGATGGGCGTAGACCCGTCACCTGGACACAACATTTGTTGAGCCAAGAATCCAAGATCTCCCACATTCAAACTATGCAAGCGTTCCCACTCGTCCTTGAACGAGTGGGTTACCCGCCAGATGAAGAGTTATTCGCCCGCCAAAGTGAAACTAGGGCTCGGCGGGGCTAAGCAGTTCTCACTTTGTGATTGACATCGCCGAGCCGGCTGGAGGCGAGAAGCGCAAAATTTGGCAGTCTTGTCGTAACGTTGGGCCATGATTCGTGGATACTTGGCCAACAACATCCCCGTAAAGCATGCAGAATTACCCGGTCATGAAGGCGTGAGTGCAGGAGTGAGCGCCCTTGATACGGAGGGGGATATCGAAGTTGGCGTGTGGGAACACTCCGTCGGCACTTCCACCGACACGGAGGTGGAAGAGGTATTCGTGGTGTTATCCGGGCGCGGAACTGTGACCTGCGACCAGGGTGGCGAGATCCTGCTTGAGCCCGGAACCGTTGGGATGCTACCCATGGGTGCGAAAACCGTATGGACCGTCACCGAGCCCTTGCGAAAGGTCTGGATCACACTGTCGTGAATGGAGAATTCCGTTCCCAATATCTGATGGAAATGACATACTGAGGCTGAATTGGAGGAGTTAAATGTCCTGGGTAGATGACGGCTTTATTGCATTTGACACCGAGACGACGGGTGTTGACGTAAGTGCGGACCGAATTGTGAGCGCTGCTGCGGTGGAGTTTCGTGACGGTGTTGAAGTGTCCTCGCGTGAATGGCTAATCAAAGTCGATGTGCAGATTCCGCAAGCAGCCAGCGCGGTGCACGGGATCACTGATCAGATGAGTCAGTCCCGAGGCCAGGCACAAGTTGAAGCGCTTGGGTCAATTCGTGAATACCTTGTTTCGAGCAAAATACCGGTCGTGTGCTTTAACTCCCAATTTGATCGAACTATTCTTGATTCAAATCTCGAGCGGGTCGGCTATCAGCCGCTTTCGGGTGTGGTAGATATTTGCCCCTACGTAATTGACAAGCAGATGGATAAATACGTGAAAGGCAAGGCTCAGCGTCGCTTGCAACCCACAGTGGCTCGTTACGGGTTAGAACTCAATGAAGCCGATTGGCATGGGGCTCTAGCTGATGCCCGGATCACTGGCTTATTAATGTTGGCTCAGCAGGGGCGATACCCGCAGCTGTTCACCAGTGAACCGGGTGGATTGGGCGACTCGGTGGCGCTTTGGCGCAAGGAACAGGATGCCTCTTTTACAGCGTGGCTAGCGTCCCAGCCGCCGCGTCCGTAGTAGTTTTCCGCGGTTGTTTGTGGGGAGATACTTCCTTGATCAGGGGGGATTTGGTGGCCGCTGCTGTGGGCGGGTATCCTTTGACGTCGCTGTGCGTGTTGCAGCCTGGGTGCCCGGGAAGGTGCCCAGTACGGCCTACCAACCGGTAGGTGCAGAGACCGAGTCCCTACGAGAAAGCAAGGTAGCGCCCCATGCGCACATATAGTCCCAAAGCCGGCGAAATCATTCGCACCTGGCACGTAATTGACGCGACCGACATTGTTCTCGGACGGCTCGCCAGTCACACCGCGGCATTGCTTCGCGGAAAGCACAAGCCCACCTTCGCACCACATCTGGATACGGGCGATTTCGTTGTCATTATTAATGCTGACAAAGTTGCCCTCACCGGTTCGAAGCGTGAGCAGAAGAAGGCATACCACCACTCGGGTTACCCTGGTGGCCTCACAGCTATCACCTATGCCGAACTGTTGGAGTCACGCCCAACGAAAGCGGTTGAGAAGGCAGTTAAGGGAATGCTCCCTCATAACAAACTCGGTCGCCAGCAGTTGACCAAGTTGAAAATATATGTGGGGGACAATCACCCGCACGCCGCCCAAGAGCCCAAGCCATTTGTCATTACCCAGGTTGCGCAGTAGCGCTAAGGAGAGATTTACGTGTCTGAAGTTGCTATTGACGTAGTTGAAGAAAATATCGAAGAGGTTCCCTCGGAGTACACCAGTGAAAGCGCTAAGCCGGTTATTAACCGCGATGTCGTGATCGCACCGGGTGCTGCAACTGGCCGCCGCAAGGAAGCCGTTGCCCGCGTCCGTATTGTTCCCGGAACCGGACAGTTCAAGATTAATGGTCGCGATCTTGCTTCCTATTTCCCGAACAAGGTTCACCAGCAAATCGTGAACGAGCCATTTGTCACCCTTGGCGCACCCGGCCAGTTTGACGTGATTGCTCGACTGCACGGAGGCGGCACCAGTGGTCAAGCGGGTGCACTTCGTCTCGGTATCGCTCGTTCACTTAACGCGATTGATACTGAAGGTAACCGCGCTAGCTTGAAAAAAGCAGGATTTCTCACTCGTGACCCACGGGCCAAGGAGCGTAAGAAGTACGGTCTGAAGAAGGCTCGTAAGGCTTCGCAGTACAGCAAGCGCTAGTCGGAGCGGTTCACACCACTTCATGGGCCTATTCGGAACCGACGGTGTTCGCGGTTTAGCTAATCGCGATCTCACTGCCGAATTGGCTTTGGATCTATCGGTTGCCGCTGCACACGTGTTGGCCGATGCTGGCGAATTTGCCGGACACCGTCCTCGAGCAATTGTTGGCCATGACACGCGGGCTTCAGGGGAGTTCCTTGAAGCCGCGGTCGTTGCCGGCTTGGCAAGTGCTGGGATCGACGTCATTTTGGTGGGCGCACTACCCACCCCCGCGGTTGCTTATCTGGTGTCTTCACTTGAGGCCGACCTCGGCGTGATGCTTTCTGCTTCACACAACCCGATGCCCGATAACGGCATCAAGTTTTTTGCCCGAGGCGGTCAAAAGCTTGATGACTCCCTTGAAGTGGCAATTGAAAATCGAATGCGCGAACCCTGGCAACGCCCCATTGGCAAAGATGTCGGCCGAGTCGTTGTGGATCCCAGTGCTACCGACCTTTTTGTGGCCCATCTGCTTTCGACTTTAGAGTCTGACTCCTCACTTTCTGGCCTTAAAGTTGTTGTTGATTGTGCGAATGGCGCGGCAAGTGTTGTTGGACCCGAAGCATTGCGTCGTGCTGGCGCTGAGGTAATTGCGATTCATGCAGCGCCCAATGGCTTGAACATCAACGAGGGTTGCGGCAGTACTCACCTTGACGACCTTCGAGTTGCCGTTGTTGAACACGGTGCTGATGCCGGTATCGCATTTGATGGTGATGCCGATCGCTGCCTGGCAATTGATGCGCTGGGTAATGACGTTGACGGTGACCACATTCTGGGAATCCTGGCCATCTCCATGGCCGCGGCTGGCACTTTGACTCACAACACCGTTGTCTCTACGGTGATGGCAAACCTTGGTTTCAATCAAGCAATGGATGCAGCGGGGATAACAGTTATTTCAACAGCCGTCGGTGACCGTTATGTTCTGGAATCGATGCGTGAGCATGGCTATATTCTTGGTGGGGAGCAAAGTGGACACGTTGTCATGAGTGATTTTGGAACAACGGGCGACGGTGTCTTGACCGCATTGCATCTTTTGGCGCGCGTTTCCAGTAGTGGAAAGTCTCTGGCCGAACTTGCTGGCGTGGTCACCAAATTGCCACAGGTGCTGATTAACGTGGGTGGGGTTGACCGTGCCGGTGTGGAGTCAAACACCAAAGTGGCAGCTGAACTCAAATCATTGGAATTAGATCTGGCTGGCAGCGGGCGAATCTTGCTGCGGCCTTCGGGCACTGAACCGGTTGTGCGCGTCATGGTTGAGGCAGGGAGCCAGGTGGAAGCCCAGCGGGTGGCCGAACGACTCGCCCGAGTAATTACGGCGGAATTATCGTTGTGAGCTTTTGCACGGTGATGTTAGGCGGGGAATTCATAATCCCCTTAGAGGCTCACCGGCATCGCAGTTGATCGGGCGTGAAGCACCAACCCTTCAGCGGTACGCTGACCCGGTGTGCGGAATCGTTGGTTATGTCGGCCATAAGCAGGCCCTGGAAATTGTGGTGGCCGGGCTTCGGCGAATGGAATACCGGGGCTACGACTCTGCAGGGGTTGCCGTGATCGCCGACGGGGGCCTTGAAGTCCGCAAGAAGGCCGGGAAGTTGGGCAACCTTGAGCAATTACTCGGCGAGGACCCATTGTCGAGTTCAACCACTGGAATTGGTCACACCCGCTGGGCAACGCACGGTGGCCCATCCGATCGCAATGCTCACCCGCATGTCAGCTCTGATAACCGGATCGCAGTGATCCATAACGGGATCATTGAAAACTTTCACACCTTACGCACCGAGCTGGAAAGCACAGGCCTTGAATTTGAGTCCGAGACCGACACCGAGGTTGTCGCCCACCTCATGGCTCGCGCACTGCCCGAGGTGGGGAATTCATTACCTTTAGCCATGCAAGCGGTCTGCGCGCGACTTCAAGGCGCATTTACCTTGGTGGTAATAGATCGGGATCAACCAGATGTGGTGGTGGGTGCTCGCCGTAATTCACCACTTGTTGTGGGCTTGGGTGCCGACGGTAACTTTTTAGCATCGGATGTCAGTGCATTTGTTGAACATACCCGCCACGCTCTGGAATTGGGCCAGGATCAAATCGTGGTTATCAAGGCTGACTCTGTCGTGGTCACCGATTTTGAAGGCAATGTAGTTGAAGCCAAGCCATTTGACATCGACTGGGACGCATCGGCTGCTGAAAAGGGTGGTTACGACCTGTTCATGTTAAAAGAGATAGATGAGCAACCCAAAGCGGTCGCTGATTCGCTACTGGGGCGGATCGATGAAAATTTTCGAATTAAACTTGACGAACTCAGCATTGATCCTTCGGTGTTGCAACATATTAATAAGGTGATCGTGATTGCCTGCGGAACCGCAGCTCACGCCGGTATGGTCGCAAAATACGCCATCGAGCATTGGACGCATTTACCGGTCGACGTGGAGCTTGCAAGCGAATTTCGCTATCGCGATCCAATTGTCGGGCCAGATGCACTCGTCATCGCGATCTCCCAGTCCGGTGAAACCATGGATACCTTGATGGCGTTGCGTTATGCGAAGTCACAAGGTGCCCGCACGTTAGCGATTTGTAACACGGTCGGTTCAACTATTCCACGAGAATCTGACGCAGTCATTTACACTTATGCTGGACCTGAGATTGCTGTTGCCAGCACGAAAGCGTTTCTCACTCAAATCACAGCGACCTTTCTCGTGGGACTTTTCTTGGCGCAAGTGCGCGGCGCAATGTTTGAAGACGAAATCCGAGGGGTACTTGCCGAGCTTGATGACATGCCTCGGCAAGTGGATCTGGTACTTGATACGGCAGAACCAATTCGGGAACTTGCCCGGTCACTTGCGTCTGCGCGATCAGTACTGTTCCTCGGCCGCCACGTGGGATACCCGGTTGCCCTTGAAGGTGCACTCAAACTTAAAGAGTTGGCTTACATGCATGCTGAAGGTTTTGCCGCGGGTGAGCTCAAGCACGGGCCGATTGCCTTGATTGAAGAAGGTATCCCTGTGATCGTGATCGTTCCTTCTCCCAAAGGGCGTGCAGTCTTGCACGACAAGATCGTGTCGAATATTCAAGAAGTGCGGGCTCGCGGAGCGCAAGTAATTGCAATCGCTGAAGAGGGTGACGAAAGTATCGTTCCTTTCGCGGACCACATTATTCGCATTCCTGCAGTGCCGACGTTGATGCAACCGCTCGTGGCAGTAGTTCCACTTCAAATCTTTGCGTGCGAAATGGCTACGGGCAAAGGGCATGACGTGGATCAGCCTCGAAATCTGGCCAAGTCCGTAACCGTTGAGTAATCCAATGGCTACAGATCTAGCGACTTGTGAATTTGGCTCTCCGGTGTATTCCGTGGCCCAGATCCGGGCTGCTGAAGAGCAGGCATTCCTAGTTACCGCGCCCGGCGAACTCATGCAACGGGCGGCATTTTCCCTGAGCGTTGGTTGCGCTGACTTATTGCGGGAAGCATTTGGTTATGTGTATGGAACCTCAGTGTTGGTTGTTGTGGGTCCGGGCAATAACGGTGGAGATGCACTTTTTGCTGGGGCACTGCTGGCGGCTCGCGGTGTGTGCGTTCGGGTGTATTGCGTAGTTCCCCACACTTGTCACGAAGCAGGACTAGTTGCTTGCCTTGCCGCCGGTGGTCGTGTCATTGATTCACTTTCCGGTCAATTTGATCTCGCCATTGACGGTATCGCCGGGTTGGGTAGTTCGCGCCCGGTCGATATTGAGCTGGCCCGCTTTATCAATCTTTCCGCGCTAGTAGTTGCGGTGGACATTCCGAGTGGAGTTGACGCAGATAGTGGTGAATGCGTTGCGGATGCATGTGTTCGCGCAGATGTCACATTTACTTTTGGTGCACTCACGCCGGGATTGGTACTTGCGCCTGGTGCTGAATTTGCCGGCGCGATCGAGGTAGTTGATTTGGATTTGGAATTTGAGAGCGATCCCGTATTACAGGTATTGGGGGATCGTGAAGTTGCCCATTTGCTCCCTTCGCATAACTTTGACTCGTACAAGTATTCCCGTGGGGTGGTGGGGATTGCTGCTGGCTCTCCTAGTTTTCCGGGTGCCGCGAGCCTGACGGTTCTTGGCGCAGAACACAGCGGGGTCGGCATGGTCATGCTGCGTGAGGATTTTGTTGACCGCAATCTGATTCTTGAATCGAGTCCTTATGTGATTGCGGTGGACTCGGATTCCCCTCGGATTAGTGGTTGGGCAATTGGTCCTGGATTTTCGGGCCGTGATCTCGAGTTTGCATTTTTGCTGGGGGCTCTCGGTGGCTCACTCCCACTCGTGTTGGATGCCGGAGCTTTGAGCTCTTTGGCGGGTTCAGCAGAGTTACGGGAGGCGGTTGTTGCTCGGTCAGGGGTTACGGTTGTGACCCCGCATATTGGTGAGTTCGGGAAGCTCTTTCCTCGCGGGGTTGACTCCGGCCCGGGCTGGGACTTGGACTCGGTGCGGGCGGCCGCGCGTGAATTGAATGCGATTGTTGTTGCGAAGGCTCCCCGGACTGTTGTGATTGGCCCGGATGGGCGTGCATTCGTTGACATTGGGGCAAGCCCAGCTCTTGGCACCGCAGGCTCAGGTGACGTCCTGACCGGAATTATTGCTGGGTTGCTGGCTCGGAACGATCTCGCTTTCGTCGACCCTGTGGCGGTGGTTGCAGCCGGTGTCTGGATTCACTCACGGGCGGGGCGTCTTGCCGAAGCTGACGTGGCGAACCCAACCGCGGCTGATATTGGAAAGATGGTGGGGGAGGTGTTGCGTGATGTCTAATTCACACACTGGAAACCGGGCGTGGGCGCAGGTGAGCGGCGAGGCAATCCTTCGCAACTACGAGACCCTTCAGGCAATGGCCGGGGTGGATGCCATGGCGATTGTCAAAGCCGATGCCTATGGGCACGGAGTCGACTTTGTCGCGCCATTGCTGCGCTCCCATGGGGTGACCTGGTTGGGCGTTGCATTGCCCTGCGAAGCAATGGCTTTGCGGGCTGCGGGGGATACGGGAAAGTTATTGTGTTGGCTGAGTACGCCGGGAGATCCCGAACTTGCCGAGTGTGTCGCCGCCGATGTGGATCTGTCTGTTTCTAGTTTTCGGGAATTACTTGAGATTGCGACTGCCGCTCGTGAAGCCAAGACTTGTGCGAATATCCATGTGAAGATTGACACTGGTTTAAGCCGAAATGGCATTTCTCCGGCCGATCTGGGCGCACTAATTGGTGAGTTGACGACTTTGATAGAGGAAGGAATTATTTGGGTTCGCGGGGTGTGGAGTCACTTGGCCAGTGCTGATCATGCTGATCTTGAACTGTCCAGGAAATCAGTCGCTGCCCAGAGGTCAGTATTCGTCGCGGCTTTAGCCGATTTTGCAGCGGTCGGGATTGAGCCTGAATTCGTGCATCTTGCTAATACAGCGGGAGCCTTGTGGCATCCGAATGCCCGCTTCAATCTAGTACGCATTGGAATTGGGATGTATGGCCTCTCGCCCAATGCCGAACGCGCAGGTTCTGTGCAATTGGGGTTGATACCGGCAATGACCGTGGTTGCGCGTGTGAGTTCACTGAAGAGAGTTTCTGCGGGGGCGGGTGTGTCCTACTCGCATACCTGGATTGCGGAGCGGGAGACGCAGCTGGCGTTGGTGCCGTTGGGCTATGCCGATGGAATCCCGAGAAACGCGAGTAATCGGGTGGGAGTTTCAATCGGAGGAAAAATAGTTGCGCAGGTAGGAACCATCGCAATGGATCAGTTCGTAGTCGATTGCACGGATGTAGTGACTGAGGTAGCTGCGGGCACGTGCGTGTACTTGTTCGGTTCGGGCGCTCATGGTGAATGGACCGCGGATCAGTGGGCCCTGGAGTGTGGAAGCATCGGCTACGAAATAGTAACCCGATTAGGTGTGCGGATACCACGGGTTCACGTGTGAGCGTGTGAATGTGATTCGATAGTGCGGTTCGGATCAATAAACTCGAATTAAGAAGCTAGGTGGTGAAGTTCGCAGGTGGCTGTTGATTTTGGCAAGGTAGCGGGGCGCGCCGCGCTCTCACTTGGCGCGGTGGCCCTCGGCGCCGCTGCAGGGGCTACCGCTGAACGACTCGTCATGCGGCTCAGCGCTACCCCGAGCAGTGACGTCGATTTGACAGAGTTTTATTCGTTGCACGGTGAGCGGGTCGAAGTTACGGCTTCTGACGGCGCATTACTTGTCGGCGAGGTTGATCGACTCCCCGGCTCTCGAGTAACAATCGTGCTGCCACACGGTTTCGCTTTGAACCGCAATTCCTGGTACTACCAACGACTCGCTTTACGCGATCGGGCGACCTTGGTGTTCTACGATCAAAGGGGACATGGCGAATCAACCGGCGTCACCGGTACACAGAGCCAGGATTACAGCATTACCCAACTGGGGCGAGATTTGCATTCAGTCATCAACCAGCTCGCAACCGATGACCCCTTGATCCTAATTGGACACTCCATGGGTGGCATGTCTATTTTGGCCTTGGTGGAACAGCACCCGGAGATTTTTGGTGCGCGGGTAATTGGAGTGGGACTAATTTCAAGTTCAGCCACATCGGTTGCCACCTCAAGCCTGGGTTTGCCCATGCCAATCTCCCGCTTCGTGCAAAGCCTCGTTCCCGGTGTCGCTGCTGCGGTAGCAAAAGGTGGGGTTGCGCTTTCGCACTCACGGTGGAGCAAAACGGATTTAGGCCTGCTTATTACGCGCCTGTATTCATTTGGATCCGTTGCGCCGATCCGTGCTGGTGAATTCGTCGCCGACATGGTTTCGTCAACCGATTTCAATATTTTGGTTAATTTCTTACCAAATATCTATGAGCACAACACACTCGAATCACTTGAGCCACTGCAGCAGGTGGAAACTTTGGTGATTACTGGTGAATCAGACCGCGTGGTTCCACCTGCCATGAGTGAGGCGATCATTGAGCGGGTTCCGGGTGCCGAATTTGTTGTGTTCGCTGAAAGTGGTCACATGGTGACGATCGAGCGCCATGAGGAAGTAAATGAGCTGCTGACTGGATTTGTCGATCGAATCATTGAAAGACTTGACCAACATGAAGATTGAATCGCCAGAGGAGATGCAGACTTTAGGTGAATCAATTGCAGGGGTTGCCCGCGGTGGTGACGTTTTGATTCTCACTGGTGAGTTGGGAGCTGGAAAAACCACATTCGCCCAAGGGGTTGCCCGTGGCCTGGGAATCACTGAACCGGTAACCAGTCCAACATTTGTCATGAGCAAGTATTATCCGCCAGTCGCCAGCCTCGGGCTACTGCACCTGGATGTGTATCGGGTAGGTGCAGCTGATCAACTATTTGACCTGTGGTCTGAACTAGATGCTGAGAACTCTCTGACATTGGTTGAGTGGGGGATCCCGTGGGCGGGTGAGTTTGGGGATTGCGTAGTCGAAATGCGTATTGACCCTGAGCATGCGGTTGGTTTCTCCGCCGTGTCGCCTTTGGGCGAGTTGTTCCTGGGGCGAATTGAACCGGTGCTCGCATGTTAATTCTTGCGGTAGATACGTCAACAGCATTGACTTCAATCGCGCTTGTTGACTCAGGAACGGTAATATCGAAGGCCAGCCATTACGACGCCCGCGGGCATGTCGAAGCAATCGGAACTTTGTTCATGCAACTAAATCTCGATTCAAATTCCCTACCCGAATTGATTGCGTGTGGTGTCGGTCCTGGTCCATTCACTGGCCTACGCGTAGGAATTGCATTCGCCCAAGGACTATCAGCAGCCTGGTCGGTACCGGTAGTCGGCGTATGTTCTCTGGATGCCGCTGCCAACTCAATTATTCACGAAACTCTGGATACACCGGCTAGCGAATTCATTGTGGCAACAGATGCCCGCCGGAAAGAGTATTACTGGGCAAGATTTGACGGCCGCGGAAACAGGCTTACGGGTCCAAGCGTTGATCGCATTGAGAGCGTCACATGTGTGGCTGCTGAGTTCGGTGTTCCTTTGCGAAATGGAGTGCTGCCCCACGCGATTGATATTGCCGCTCGTGCTGAACGCGGTGACCGATACGAATTGTCTCCCATGTATTTGCGAGAAGCCGATGCTCAACCGAAGCCACCGGTCTCGTTATGACGACTTCAATAATAAAGGTTCGGCCCATGCGCTGGTGGGATATTGACGTGGTCAACCCACTTGAGCAGGAACTCTTTCCGCTGGACCCTTGGTCAATTGATCAATGGTGGAGGGAGTTAGCCCAACTTCACAATCACTATTTTGTTGTGGAAAGCGCTGGTGAACTGTGCGGGTACGCGGGGCTAAGCATTTCCGGTAGTGATGCTGACATTCAGACAATTGCCATTGCAGATTCCTTTCAAGGAAAAGGCATCGGTCGAAAACTGCTTAATCAGTTGGTTGCCCGATCGCGGGAGTTGGGTGTGACCTATATTTTTCTTGAAGTACGCAGTGACAATACGAGCGCGCTTTCGATGTATTCATCATTTGGTTTTGCCGAGATTAGCAAGCGGGCCAAGTACTACCCCGACGGAACTGATGCCGTGATTCTGCGTCGCGATAATCGCGAGAGTTCCCCATGAGTGCTGATGAACCATTAATTCTTGGCATTGAGACTTCATGTGATGAAACAGGGATTGGGATCGTTCGCGGCAGAGACCTTTTGGCTAATGCCCTGGCATCAAGTGCTCCCGAGCACGCCCGATTTGGTGGAGTAGTTCCAGAGGTGGCCAGCCGGGCTCATCTGGAAGCCATGTTGCCCACAATTAATCTTGCCTGTTCACAAGCAGGAATTTCGATGACGGATATTGATGCAGTAGCGGTCACTGCGGGCCCCGGGCTGGTCGGTGCGCTGATTGTTGGGGTTGCATCTGCGAAGGCGATCGCCCTGGGATTGGCTAAACCAATTTATGGCGTCAATCATTTGGCAGCGCATGTGATGGTGGATGAGCTTGAACACGGACCGCTACCAGAACCCGTGGTTGGATTGTTAGTTTCCGGCGGTCATTCATCGTTAATAAAAGTAAGTGACGGAAACTTTGAGGCACTCGGCCAAACACTTGATGACGCCGCGGGAGAGGCGTTCGACAAGGTTGCGCGTCTACTGGGATTGCCATTTCCTGGCGGACCCATGATTGACCAAGCGGCCCAAAGTGGTGATCGCGATTCCATCGATTTCCCACGAGCCCTTCGAACGGATCCGATTCACGCCTTTAATTTCTCATTCTCCGGACTGAAGACCGCTGTGGCCCGCTGGGTGAAAGAGCAACAGCGGGCGGGTAACACGATTTCAGTGCCAGATGTTGCCGCATCGGTGCAGGAGGCGATTGCAGATATCTTGACCAGCAAAGCGGTCAAGGCTGCCGTCGCCCAGGACGCCCCGCACTTGGTGATTGCGGGGGGAGTAGCGGCTAATTCACGGCTGCGTGCCTTAGCGGCAGAGCGTTGTGCTGCCGCCGGGATCGAATTACGGGTGCCAAGCCCGGGGTTGTGTACCGATAATGGAGCAATGGTTGCGGCGCTGGGGTCACATCTGGTCCGGATTGGGGCGATCCCTTCGCCGGTGGACTTTCCCGCCACTTCGACGCTGGCAGTTAATGAGGTTTATTTCTAATCCGACCCCCAGTGTGCTGGTGTTGGCGTCGGCTTTCGGGTTACCCTTGTGAAAAGTTTGTGATTAATTCTTAGTCGGAAGGGGGCCAACAATGCGTCGGGCTCTGCTCGCGGTAGTCGCAAGCGCATTGATTCTCTCCGCTGCGTCCGGCGCTTTGGTGACCTCAAGCGCCACCGAAAATGATTTAGTGACCACGGTGCCCTCGCGCCAGATCCCCAAGATCCCTAAATCCGTTTATCGAATCAAAACAAAGGACAAAGTCGCTTTTATCACGATCGATGATGGAGTCTATAAACCTGAGAATGCATTGGCCTATGTCACAGCAAATAGGTTGCCCATTACTGCATTCCTGTCTTCATGGACGATCAAGGATTCAAAAGAGTATTTTAATGAGTTTGCTCGATGGGGCTCGATTCAAAACCACTCGGCAACCCATGCATCCTTTGGGAAAAAGTCTACAGATTTGGACCATGAGATTTGCTACGTGCAAAAACGATTCGGGAAAAAGTACGACTGGTATCCGTGGATGCTGCGACCACCATACGGTGCTGCTCAAGATTCGCGAGCAGTCCGGCGCATGGGTGAAAAATGCGGGATCGAACAAATTGTGATGTGGGACGCATCGGTGGGATACGGAAAAATTTCTTATGCGAACTCCAAGTTAAGGCCCGGATCCATAGTCTTAATGCATTTTTCTCCCAAGTTGAAACGCGATTTGAAAATCGCAGTGAAGAAAATCCGTGATGCGGGACTGACCCCAGCGAATTTGGCGGATTACCTTCCCCGGGAAAGCATCGTCCCCGAAATGCTCACGGTGCCCGTTGCACTAAGACCGCCTGCTCGCTAGCCCCTGATCCCAGGACGACTACCGCCCATTCGTTGTGATCGTTTTTGCCGGAAGTTTTGCGCAATTCTTTGACTCCGCGCCGTGAATCCTTTGTTTTCAACGCAATCCCGGGTAGATGTGCCACCCGAGACTTCAACTCCTTGACCGGGAAGTGGTCGTGCACCGCGTATTTTCGCGCGTGGGCAAACGGGACAGGTGAAGTACCAAAAAGCCAGATTCCCTTCTCACCAGCTGGACTAATACCGAGTTCACCCGCGACCTGTTGGGTAAGCCCTGCGCGAGTGATTGCGGGATCAAGTTCATAGAGGATGCCGCCAACGCAAATATCGATCGCTGCACTTTCCGTTGGGTTTTGGGAAGCTGAGATGACGTGTGTTTGCTCGGTATGTGAATCGATCATCACCGCGTAGACCCCGGTCATTGCATTTGTAGTGAACATTTCGATCAGGCTCCCGTCGACACTGATCATGAATTGGGCCCAACCTTGGGGTGGAGCAAATGCAGGGGCTGCTTTCATGTAGATCTGGAATCTGTTGGCGAGAGCTGTTACAAAGGACAGGGAAGGTGACCAACGTTCGGGGTCGCGTTCGGGTAGGGCGCGGGCACCATCGGGTGAGCGAGATCCTGCGCGCCGTGCTGGGTCAATAAATATTGGGTACTGGTCGGCCGCATAGTCCACGAAATCAACCTCGGTGCAGTCACGGATCAATATGGTCGCTGCGGGCACGTTGTGTGCCAGGAACGCGGCAGTGTCGGGGTGGCGCTCGAGCGCTGTAACGCGCAGACCGGCTTCGATGAAAGCAGCGCTGTCGCTGCCAAGGCCTGCCGTGAGATCAATGACGTCGTTTACCCCGCTTTGGACGATCAGATTGGCGTGGAACTGGGCCACGAGTGGATGGCTGGCCTGTTCAAGCCCGTCTCGGGTGAGCCACCAATGCTGGCGTTTCTGCCCACTGGTCTTCCAGGCGATTCTGGCTTTTGAACGTAGTTCACACTGCTCGATCGCCGCCCTTACCGCCTCAGGGTCATGGCCTTGGGCGCGCAGGGAGGCGATTACCCCCAGTTCGCTGGCTCCCGCTCGGCCCAGTTCACCCGCTGCCGCAGAGATCAGTTCCTCATTGGGAAGGTGGCTCACGGTTCCAGCCTAGGGGTTCAGGACGCGTGTGCTGGCACTCGGTTTGACAGAGTGCTAACTGTTGCGTAATATTTGCTTAGCACTCTCACCATGTGAGTGCTAACTCTAAGATCCAATTAGATAAGACCCAATTATTCGTAATCGCGCCCAGCTTTCGGGCTGGCGCCCACGAGCCGGAGGAATAAACCGTGTCGGTTTCCATTAAGCCCCTAGAAGATCGCATTTTGGTACAAACGCTTGAAGCGGAGCAAACGACCGCCTCAGGACTTGTTATCCCTGACACCGCGAAGGAAAAGCCCCAAGAGGGCAAGGTTCTCGCAGTAGGCCCAGGTCGTTTTGACGAAGATGGCGATAAGCGCATCCCCTTGGACATCAAGGTCAACGATGTTGTCATTTACAGCAAGTATGGCGGCACCGAAGTGAAGTACGACGGCCAAGAGTACTTGCTGCTGTCTGCTCGCGACGTGCTTGCAATCGTCGAGAAGTAAATCTACGAAGTAACTTCTCGCGCCTGTTGCTTGATTGTTTGGTGAGCCCCGCGAATCCTTTCGGAGCCGCGGGGCTCATCTCAATAAAAGACTCAACAAATCATTTTCCGCTAGCTAACTGAGGGACTAACACCATGGCAAAGATTCTTGAATTTGATGAGAGCGCTCGGCGTAGCCTTGAGCGCGGAGTTAATGCACTCGCTGATGCGGTGCGGGTAACCATTGGCCCTAAGGGTCGCAACGTGGTTATCGACAAAAAATGGGGAGCCCCCACGATCACCAACGACGGCGTAACAATCGCTCGAGAGATCGAACTCGAAAATCCTTATGAAAACTTGGGTGCACAACTGGCCAAAGAGGTGGCCACTAAGACCAACGATGTTGCCGGGGATGGAACCACCACGGCCACCGTGCTCGCACAGGCAATGGTGACTGAAGGTTTGAAGCAAGTTGCCGCAGGGGCAGCTCCCATGGCAATTAAACGTGGCATGGATGCGGGAGTGGCAGCTATTACTGCCGAACTAGCCAAGATGGCCCGTGAAGTCTCTGGAAAAGAAGAGATCACGAACGTGGCCGCTATCTCCTCGCAGGACCGTGAGATTGGTGAACTGATCGCAGACGCATTCGACAAGGTCGGCAAAGACGGCGTGATCTCAGTCGAAGAGTCCAGCACCACCGAAATGGAGATGGAATTCACGGAAGGGATGCAGTTCGACAAGGGCTACATCTCTCCATATTTCGTGACCGACCAGGAGAGCATGGAAGCTGTTCTGGACGACCCACGCATCCTGTTAGTTCAGGGCAAGATCTCTTCGGTTGCCGAAGTGTTGCCCTTGGTTGAAAAAGTTGTCGAGACCGGCAAGCCACTGTTGATTATTGCCGAAGATGTTGATGGCGAAGCGCTTTCGACCCTGGTTGTTAACCGGATTCGCGGAACTTTCTCCTCCTGCGCGGTTAAGGCTCCAGCGTTTGGTGATCGCCGTAAGTCAATCCTGGAAGACCTCGCTGTGCTTACCGGCGGTCAAGTCGTTTCAGCCGATATTGGTCTCAAGCTGGATCAGGTTGGTCTGGAAGTGCTCGGGAGCGCCCGTCGCGTTGTGGTTACCAAGGACAACACGACCGTCGTTGACGGCGGCGGAAGCGCAGAGGCGGTGGCTGATCGCGTTGCCCAAATCAAGAGTGAGATTGAGCGGTCAGATTCTGATTGGGATCGCGAAAAGTTGCAAGAGCGCCTTGCCAAGATTGTGGGCGGCGTTGTTGTGATCAAGGTTGGTGGTCACACCGAAGTCGAACTCAAGGAAAAGAAGCACCGAATCGAAGACGCAGTGTCAGCGACTCGCGCTGCAATCGAGGAGGGGATTGTTTCTGGTGGTGGCACCGCGCTTGTCCAGGCCGCGAAGGTCCTGGATTCTAATCTTGGGATGACCGGCGATGAAGCAACCGGTGTTTCCATAGTTCGCAAGTCGACCTCAGAGCCACTTCGCTGGATTGCCGAGAATGCCGGTGAGCACGGTTATGTAGTTGTTTCCCAGGTGGCCGCGATGCCGCCCGGGCACGGACTGAATGCAGCAACCGGTGAATACGGCGATCTGATTGCTCAGGGTGTAATTGACCCGGTCAAGGTCACCCGCTCGGCATTGCAAAACGCTGCATCAATAGCAGCAATGCTGCTGACTACTGAGGCCTTGGTCGTTGAGAAGCCAGTCGACGAAGAACCGCACGCTGGTCAGGGGCACCACGGGCACTCACATTAGTGAGTAGTTAGCGCAACTTCATGCAAGTAGGGGCGAGACCGGATATTCGGTCTCGCCCCTACTTGTGAGTGGTTGATTAGGAAGCCGTTGCGACCTGAACTTGGGAACCGGTCAATGCAGTGGTGATCTCGACTCCAAGGGCAGTATTTGCTGCCAAACGACCCGCATAGATGTCCTCGCGCTCGTCTTCGGTGAGACCGCCCCACACCCCGTAGGGCTCTTTGACGGCGAGGGCGTGCTGGGCGCACTGCAACTTGACCGGGCAGGCCCCGCAAATTGTTTTTGCCTTTACGTCTCGATTGACGCGGGCTGGGCCACGCTCGCCTTCAGGGTGGAAAAAAACATTGGGATCTTCGCCACGACACAGGCCAATCAGTTGCCAATCCCAAATGTCGGCATTGGGTCCGGGTAGCCGGGATACGTCAGCCATTTTGCCTCCTTATAGGTCCTGTAACGATGACCCAAGAATACAAAACGTTTCATAGGTTGGTCAATATAAAAGGGGGTGATATCGGTCACAAGATGCGAAAGTGGCCCTGATGGCTCATAATCTCGCCAATGCCAGCGATAAGTAATGGTCAATCTGATGCCGGCGGTCTGTGGGTCAGTGTGGCCGTTGCCGCCCGTAGGTTGGGGGTAGCGCCGGCCACTCTGCGCACCTGGGATCGGCGCTATGGACTGGGGCCAAGTCAGCGCGAAGGGGGATCTCACCGGCGGTATTCGGTGGTCGATCTAGCCCGGTTGGACTACATGGCGGCTCTGATCCGTTCCGGAAGTTCGCCAGCGCAAGCCGCTGCCACAGCGCTGGCCCGCGAATTTACTCCGCAAGAATGCGCACCAATCGCTACCCGACCGGCGACGGTGATTGAGGGTGGCGCTGCACAGGGTCGAATTGGCGGCGGCAATGTTGTGGCAACCCCGGGAGGCGACCGCCGAACTCGAGGATTGGCAAAGTCAGCGAGCGCAATTGATCAGACTGCCTGTGCATCCATTATTTCTGAGTCACTGCATGACATTGGTGTGATATCCACGTGGGATGAATTGCTGATGCCGGTATTGAAAAGTATCGGCGACAAGTGGGAGCTTCGCGAGTGCGGAATTGAAGTGGAGCATGTTCTTTCCACGGCTGTTCAAGTCGAGCTATCGGCTTTCGCATTCAAGACTGCCACAGAAGCGAACCGCGGAACGGTGCTTTTAGGAGCGGTTGCGGGAGACGATCACCAGCTGCCGCTGTGGGCCATGGGAGCGGCTTTAGCCGAGCAGGGAATTCGATTCGTTCACCTCGGTGGGGGGTTGCCTCTGGAAAGCCTGAGCGATGTGATCTCACGCACCGGTCCCCGTGGGGTCTTCCTTTGGTCACAACTCGAAGGCTCGGCTGATGCCGACCGCCTTGACGGGCTTCCTTCCCTTCGCCCGAACCCCAGAATCGTGATCGGCGGGCCTGGCTGGCGCAATACGCCCCCCAGAGGGGTCCATGTAGCGGATAGCTTGGGCGCCGCGGTCGCGCTCATGAGCGAAATCATCGCCGACTAGCCTAGGGCTTTCACCCCGAGGAGGCCCCATGGTTGAGCGGACAAGCAAGGTTGCATTCCTTGGACTGACATTTGATGACGTCCTGCTCTTGCCAGGAATATCAGATGTTGTACCAAGTGAAGTGGACACAACTGCTCGGGTCACCAAAAACATTTCTGTCAAAATGCCATTGGTGTCCAGCGCGATGGACACCGTCACGGAATCCCGGATGGCGATCTCTATGGCGCGCCAGGGCGGTGTGGGTGTTCTGCATCGCAATCTGTCCATTGAGGCGCAAGCTGCTCAGGTAGATTTAGTTAAGCGCAGTGAAGCGGGAATGGTGCACGACCCCGTGACCTGCTTGCCGACCGATGTTTTGGCTGATGTCGATCGACTGTGCGGCCGTTACCGCATTAGCGGCGTTCCCGTAGTTGATCCGGATGGAACTTTGGTGGGAATCGTTACCAATCGCGACATGCGATTTGAAGACAATATGGCGCGCGCGGTAAGTGAAGTGATGACCCCAATGCCGCTTGTCACAGCACCAGTTGGTGTCGCCCCCCTTGATGCCCTCAATCTTTTAGCATCCAAGAAAGTTGAGAAACTGCCACTTGTCGACGCTGATGGGAAGCTACGCGGGCTATTCACGGTTAAAGACTTTGTAAAGATTGATAAATATCCACACGCTTCTAAAGATGCACTCGGTAGATTAATCGTGGGTGCAGCGATTGGCGTTGGAGATGACTCATTCACACGCGCAACAGCATTGGTCGACGCCGGCGTTGACTTTCTCATCGTAGATACAGCACACGGGCACTCACAAGCAGTGTTAGACATGGTTACTCGCCTCAAAAAAGCGTTTGATGTTGATATTGTTGGCGGAAACATTGCCACTCGCGAAGGTGCACAGGCGCTGATTGATGCGGGTGCTGACGGGGTGAAGGTGGGCGTTGGCCCAGGCTCAATTTGCACCACGCGGATTGTTGCGGGTGTGGGTGTTCCACAAATCACGGCTATCGAAGAAGCGGCATCGGTTGCCCACGCTGCAGGTATCCCTGTAATCGCAGACGGCGGGATTCAGTACAGCGGAGATATCGCTAAGGCAATTGTTGCCGGGGCAAGTATCGTAATGCTTGGTTCGCTACTGGCTGGGTGTGAGGAAGCGCCTGGTGAGGTCGTTTTTGTCAACGGCAAGCAATTTAAGTCCTATCGCGGCATGGGTTCTCTCGGCGCAATGCAAAGTCGTGGCGAAGCCCGTTCCTATTCAAGGGATCGTTACTTCCAGGATGACGTCCTCAGCGATGACAAACTTGTCCCTGAAGGAATTGAAGGCATGGTTTCCTTCCGTGGACCCCTTGAAGCAGTGGCCCATCAAATCGTGGGGGGCCTACGAGCTGCCATGGGTTACGCGGGTGCACACACCATTGCTGAACTTGGCGAGAAGGGCCGCCTAGTGCAAATCACGGCTGCGGGGCTGCGCGAGAGCCACCCACATGACATTCAAATGACAATCGAAGCACCAAACTACTCGGGACGGTAATCATGGTAGAGGTCATAATTGGCGGGACGAAGTCTGCTCGTCAGGGGTTTTCCTTCGAGGAAGTAGCGATCGCTCCGCAACGGCGAACGCGCGACGCTTCTGAGGTCTCAACTTCTTGGAACATCGACGCTTATAAGTTTGACACTCCTTTCATAGCGGCTCCCATGGATTCGGTAGTTTCACCGGACAGCGCTGTCACCATTTCACGTAATGGCGCCCTGGCGGTCCTTAACCTTGAAGGCTTGTGGGGACGATATGAAGATCCAACAATTTTTCTCCGTGAAATCGCACAGGTTGACCCCGATCAGGCAACGGCTTTACTGCAAAAGTTGTATAAGGATAAACCGGTAGATGCCGAACTGATCAAAAGCCGGATTGCCCAGCTCAAGGAAAGCGGGATCACGGTTTCTGTCGCGGTGTCACCCCAACGAACGGCGGAGCTCGCACCGATTGCTGCAAGTAGTGGAGCTGAGATTCTGGTAATCCGCGGAACAACCGTTTCAGCCGAGCACGTTGCTGCAAGTGGAGAGCCACTTAACCTCAAGAGTTTCATCTATGACCTTGATATTCCGGTAATCGTTGGCGGCTGCGCAACGGCGCAAGCGGCCCTTCACTTGATGCGAACAGGTGCTGCTGGCGTACTTGTTGGGTTCGGTGGTGGTTCGGCCCACACGACGGCGGAAGTTCTCGGTGTGCGCGTTCCGATGGCAACTGCAATCGCTGATGTTGCTTCAGCACGACGCGACTACCTTGATGAATCTGGTGGCCGTTATGTCCACGTGATCGCTGATGGGTCAATGGGAAACAGTGGAGATATTGTTAAAGCATTTGCGTGCGGCGCCGATGCGGCTATGGTCGGCTCGGTTCTCTCCCGCGGAACCGATTCACCTGGCGGGGGAACACACTGGGGTTCGGAAGCTTGGCACCCGACCCTGCCGCGTGGGGAGCGTCAGCCAATGAAGCAGGTGGGAACCCTTGACCAGATACTCAATGGCCCAGCCACAACCGGTGACGGCACCATGAACCTTGTCGGGGCGTTGCGTAAAGCAATGGCGACGACCGGCTACAGCGACCTGAAGGAATTCCAGCGCGTTGAAATGATTGTTTCCTAATCATGGCCGGGGTCATAGAAGACCTGAACTACTGGTGGCGGGTGAACCGGTTAGCGACAAACACTACTGGTGACTACATCACCATCACATCTCCCTACGGTGACAAATTGTATTCACTAGCGCTATCGAGTGAGAGTGATATTTCCACTGCCATACACACGGCAAAGGCCGCTCAAGTGGCATGGGGGAGCCTGGGTTTGAGGAATCGTGCAAGAGTAATCCTGCGTTTTCATGACTTGGTGCTCGCGCACAAAGACGAACTCCTGGACTTGATTCAGTGGGAGACGGGGAAACCTCGGCGCGACGCCAATGAGGAATTGCTGGACGTTATGCTCAATGCCCGCTACTACGCCCGGCACGTGGGGGCACTCAAAGATCGTAAACACTCGGGCGTTTTCCCCTTACTGATCAGCGCAATTGAGCGCCATGTGCCAGTTGGCGTGGTGGGGATTATTGCTCCATGGAATTATCCACTTACCCTTGCGGTGAGTGATGCGATCCCGGCGCTGCTGGCGGGTAATGCGGTGGTGCTTAAGCCGGACCCGCTGACATCAGCCACGGCACTTTACGTAATCGATTTGCTGTACCGTGCCGGATTGCCGGAGGGACTATTTGGTGTTGTGATCGGTGACGGGGAAAAACTGGGAGCACCGCTGATCAATCAAGTGAATTTTCTCATGTTCACCGGCTCCACCAAAGTGGGCCGAGTCGTTGCTGCTCAATGTGGTGAACAACTTATTGGTACAGCGTTGGAACTTGGTGGTAAGAACGCCATGATTATCCGTGCCGATTCGGACGTTGAAAAAGCCGCTGAAATCGCGACTCGGGCATGTTTTGGTAATACGGGTCAACTCTGCATCAGTATTGAACGGCTCTACGTGCACGAAAGTATTGAGCAGACATTCCTTGAATCGTTCGTGCGCAAAACCCGCGCGATGACCTACCAGGACAGCGTGGGTTGGGGAGGTTCTTTCGGACCGCTCATTAGCCCGGTTCACGCGGCTCGGGTCATGGCATTCATTTCTGATGCCCGTGATAAAGGTGCCAAAATTCACACTGGCGGTGAGTTGGCAGGTAATGCCACGATCGCTCCAACAATCATGACCGGAGTCACCGAGCAGATGAATGTGTGCCGAGACGAAACATTCGGTCCCGTGGTAGCGGTCAGCGCTTTCAGCAGCGATAGCGAGGCGATTGGTTTGGTAAATGATTCAGAGTACGGCCTCAACGCAAGCGTGATTTCTAAGAATAGGAAAGTTGCCCTCGCGATTGCCAGGGAACTTCACGCGGGGACAGTGAATATCAATGAAGGCTATGCGACTGCTTGGTCAACCCTTGGTTCGCCAATGGGTGGTTTTGGTGCATCAGGTCTTGGCCGCAGGCACGCGGTAGCAGGGATTTTGCAATACACGCAGTCACAAACAATTGCGACCCAAAACGCATTGGGATTTGGCCCACCATTTGGTCTTAATGATGAAAAGTGGGGGAATCTACTCACCGCGTCTTTGGGAGTAATGAAAAAAATCGGCTGGCGCTAAGGGCGCCAGCCGATTCAGTTTCTGATTAATCTAGGAAATACCGGCTGCCTTCGCGACCGATCGCGCAGTAAGTACGCGGGCCAAATGCAAGCGGTACTCAACGTCAGCATCCTCGTCAGCGAATGGCGACAGGCCGTCCGATGCGTGCATTGAGGCTGCCTCAATTTCAGCAATCGAACTTGCACCCACAAGTGCTTGCTCGACAGCGCTGGCGCGGTGGGGTGTGCCACCAACATTGGTTAAGCCAATGCGCGCTTCTGCGATCTTGCCACCTTCCATTCGGACGGTCGCCGCAACACCAACGATGCTCCAGGCTTGGGCAGCGCGGTTAAATTTTTCGTAGTGTCCGCCCCAACCATCAAGCTTGGGAAACGCGACGCTCACCAGAATTTCGTCGGGTCCGACCGCAGTTTCAAACGGTCCTTGGAAAAAATCGGCCGCGGCAACGGTTCGTTGACCAGTCGCACCGGCAATGGTGAACTCGGCATCAAGGGCCAGTGCAACAGGTGGCTGATCGGCACGTGGGTCACTGTGCGCGAGGGCGCCACCTAGGGTTCCGCGGTGACGGATCTGCGGATCAGCGACACTCGCTGTTGCATCAGCGAGAACTTTGAGGCTGGACTTCACCGCTGGGTCGTTCATCACCGCGTGGTGGGTGGTTCCCGCTCCGATCACGATCTTGCCGCCTTCGTCCTTGATCCCCTTGATCTCAGGGATGCTGGAACAATCGACAACAACTGACGGAGCGTTTAGGCGGAGCCGAAGCACCGGGAGAAGCGATTGTCCACCGCCCATGAGCTTGGCATCTTCGCCACCTGCTGCCAGAGCTGCCAGAGCGTCTTGAACCGAACTTGCCTTCTTGTAATCAAAAGCGACGGGAATCATTATTTGCCTCCTTTGGCGGCTTGAATTGTTTTCCAGACGGTCATGGGCGTTGCCGGCATCAAAACGTCATTGACTCCAAGGTGCCGGATCGCGTCAACGATCCCGTTCATGATCGCTGGCGTTGATGCGATTGCACCGGCCTCACCAACACCCTTAGTTCCTAACGGATTAGTCGTTGAGGGCGTGCAGGTGGTGTCAGTGATGAAAGATGGCAAATCTGGTGCACTGGGAATCAGATAGGTAGACAGGTTTGCATTTTGTGGCTGTCCATCCTCGTCATAGCTCGCACCTTCATAGAGTGCCTGCGCAATTCCTTGGGCAACGCCACCGTGTACTTGACCTTCAACAATCATGGGGTTCACTTGAACACCGACGTCGTCGACGCAGACGTACTTGCGCAGGGTCACTTTTCCCGTCTCGGTGTCCACTTCCATAGCCGCAAGGTGGGTTCCATGCGGGTAAGAGAAGTCCTGAGGGTCAATTGTCGCCTCGGCGGAGAGAGTGGGTTCCACACCGTCAGGCAAGTTGTGTGCGGTGAAGGCCTCGAACGCGACCGCACCAAGTGGCTGGGCTTTTTCGGGGTCGCCCTTCACTTGGAACACCCCGTTTACGTAATCCAGGTCTTCTGGGCTGCATTCGAGTTGGTGTGCTGCGATTACTCTGGCTTTGTCAACCAGCCGCTCGCTTGCCGCCTTAATTGCCTGGCCACCCACCGCGAGGGATCGCGAACCGTAGGTGTCCATGCCGTATGGTGCACGGCCAGTGTCACTGTGCACAACCTCAATGTCCTCAACCGGAATACCCAGAATGCTAGAGGCAATCTGACTCCACGCTGTTTCATGGCCTTGACCGTGTGGGGAGGTTCCGGTGATGACTTCAACCTTGCCGGTTGGCAGGACCCGAACTGTGCAGTGTTCCCAACCACCCGCGACATATTTCAATGCACCAAGGGTGCGCGATGGAGCCAGGCCACACATTTCAGTGAAGGTCGAGATCCCGATTCCCAGCTGAACACGATCACCGGAATCTCGGCGACTCTTTTGCTCAGTTCGCAAACCTTCGTAATCAAAGAGTTCCAGTGCGCGAGCTGTTGCCAGTTCGTAGTTGCCCGTGTCATAGGTAAGCCCCGCAATTGTTGTGTAGGGGAACTCCTCGTGCTTAATCCAGTTCTTACGGCGAAGTTCCATGGGTTCCATACCCAGCTCCGCGGCAAGTTCGTCCATGATTCGCTCGATTGCATAGGTCGACTCAGGTCGACCAGCACCGCGATATGCATCAGTTGGTGTGGTGTTGGTGAACACACCCGTGCACTGGAAATCGTAGGCATCCATTTTGTAAATACCCGGATACATAAACATGCCAAGAAGGGGAATTCCTGGAGTAATGATTTGCAGGTAAGCGCCCATGTTGGCCTTCAGATCAACTTTAAGCCCAACCAATGTCCCGTCGGACTTTGCGGCGATCTCAATGTCTTGAATTTGATCGCGCCCATGATGGGTTGCCACCATGTCCTCGCTGCGGGTTTCGGTCCATTTCACCGGGCGTCCCAATTTGCGAGCCAACTGCGCAACCAGAATTTCTTCACGGTAGATCTGTAGCTTTCCCCCGAATCCGCCGCCGACATCAGGTGCGATGACGCGCAGATTGTTTTCGGGAATTCCAGTAACCAGTGCAATGAGTAGACGCAAAATGTGCGGAATCTGGGTCGAAGTCCACATCGTGATTTCGTCGGACATGCCCATTGGGGCAGCAACAACGCTGCGGGGCTCCATGAACGCAGGGATGAGACGTTGGTTAATGAACCGACGCTTGACAACTACATCTGCTTCTTTCACTTTCTCGTCATAACCGCCACCGAGGTTGTAGACGTAGCAAGTGTTGGTGCCCTTGTCCTCGTGAACCAATGTTGATCCAGGGCTGATTGCGCTTTCCATATTCACAACGGCCTGTAGCGGTTCGTAGTCAACTGACATTGCTTCGAGTGCGTCGACCGCGCTGACTGCGTCCGTGGCCAAAACAACCGCAACGCAGTCACCTACATGGTGGACCGTGTCTTTGGCAAGAGCGGGAAAGTCTGGAGCAACCATGTCGTCGGTCACTGGCCAGACGCAGGGAACCGAGCTATTTAGGTCCCCAAGTTCAGCTGCGCCAAATGCCGCAACCACATTAGGCATTGCGAGTGCACCACTGACGTCGAGGTGGGTAATTTTTGCGTGTGCAAATGGACTGCGCAAGATCGCCATGTGGACGGTTCCGGGGAGTTGAATGTTGTCTGTCCAGTTTGTTTGCCCGTGAAGTAACCGTGCGTCTTCCTTGCGCTTAATGGGCCGCCCGAGCGCTGTTCCTGTATCTACTACATCAGTCATGACTTAGCTCCTTCCATGAGTTCGGCCGCGCGCTGAACACTTTTGACAATGTTGTGATATCCGGTGCAGCGACACAGATTTCCTTCAAGCCCCTCCCGTATTTCTGCCTCGGTTGGATTTGGGTTCTCATTGAGTAAGTCAATTGAGCTCATCACCATTCCAGGCGTGCAGTAGCCGCACTGCAATCCGTGGCATTCCTTGAAGGCAGATTGAACTGGGTGCCAGTCGTTTCCGTCGGAGACCCCTTGGATGGTGGTGATCTCACTGCCGTCGGCTTGAACAGCCAACATGCTGCATGACTTCACGCTCACTGCGTCAACGAGGACAGTGCATGCGCCACAGTTAGAGGTGTCGCAACCGACCACGGTGCCGACACGACCTAAGTCCTCGCGTAAAAAATGCACGAGGAGGGTTCGAGGTTCTACTTCTTTGTGATAAGTGGTGCCGTCGACGGTCACCTTAATGTGCTGCATGGGGCCCCTTTCACGGTTGCTAGTGGCAAAACTGTAGGCCGGAGTTCAGATTTATGTGGCGAATTCCCAAAAATACCTCGATTTAGCCGACTCTCGAGGATTTGGTAGGCGCCGCCGAATTAGATGCGCGTAAGGGATAGAGGCTGCGCGCAGTGGCTAGGAGATTTGCCAGGCGGACCGTAACCTAGGCAATCTTCAACCAGAGGAGATGCGGGATGGATCAGCCCCAAGTAGCCAATATTGCCATAGTCGGAGCAGGATTTGCCGGATTAGTGAGCGCCAAAGTCTTTAAGGACTTCGGATGGTCGGTTACGGTGTTCGAGAAGGACTCCGAAGTGGGTGGAGTGTGGTCGAGCTCAAGGCGCTATCCGGGGCTCACGACTCAAAATGTACGAAGCACCTATGCCCTATCAGATTTTCCTTACCCAAAAGATTACCCTGAATGGCCTTCCGGTGAGCAAGTGCAAAAATATATGGCCGCCTACGTGGATCATTTTGGACTTGGTGACGCTATCGCACTCAACACAATGGTGGAATCGACAATATTTGAGGAAGCTACGCAATCGTGGAACGTAATGACGAGCGATTCCCAAGGAAACCATGAAGAGAAATTCGATTTTCTGGTAGTTGCAAATGGAATCTTCTCGGACCCCTTTGTGCCGAAATTTGAGGGAGAGCAGGCGTTCCTTGACGCGGGCGGCACAATCGAGCACGCGTGTGACTTCCATAATGTCGACGAAGTCGTTGGTAAAGACGTTCTCGTGGTCGGATTCGGAAAGTCCGCCTGTGACGTGGCAGCCGCAACGGTAGGGACGAGTAAATCCACCACCGTGGTTGCTCGGAAAATTATTTGGAAGATCCCTAAGAAATTCAAGAACGTGCTTAATTACAAGATGCTGCTCCTCACTCGCATGGGCGAAGCCTTGTTTCCCTATGTTGAATTAAAGGGATTTGAAAAATTCTTACACGGCAAAGGAAAAGCTGTGAGTGCAGGAATGCTTGGCAGTGTGCAATCGGTTGTGACATCTCAATTTAAGTTAGATGACATTGATCTCAATCCACATACAGGTCTGGACACAATTGTTCGCAGTACCGTGAGTTTGGCTTCTGACAATTTCTTCACATATGTTCAAGAAGGTAAATTGGTCGTCGAACGCGACACTGAAATCACCAAGCTTGAGCCTGGATTGGCGACATTGGGCAATGGCAAACAAATTCCGGTTGAGGCAATTATTTGCGGGACTGGTTTTTATCAAGGGGTTCCGTTCTTTTCACAAGAGTTGATGGACAGAATTACCGACTCCAAGAATAACTTCAGGCTCTACCGACAAATTTTGCCGATCGGTGTGCCACGTCTGGCATTCAATGGTTACAACTCATCATTCTTTAGTCAACTAAATGCTGAGGCGGGAGCTTGGTGGATTGCTGCACATCTGTCAGGAATGCTGGAATTACCCAGTGATGCTGAACAGATCGCATTCACCGACAAGAGACTGGAGTGGATGGAGGAACGTACTGAGGGCAAACACGCTCGTGGCACCAACATCATCCCGTTCTCAGTGCACAATGTTGATGAATTGCTTTCAGACCTAGATGAGAAAATCAGCGGCTTTAAGCGGTTTCAAGAGTGGCTATTGCCCATTGATCCGAGAAACTATGCGAGCATCGAAGGAAAGCTAATCAAGCGCCGAGATGCGCAAATCGGCGCTGCGAAAAGGTAGTAGCCGCTACTCCATGAGAAGTGGAATCGCCGGGACCCCCTGTTCGGGGCCCATGGCGCTGTAACCACCATCGGCGGCCCAGTCCGCCCCAGTGACAACGGAAGAAGCTTCACTGCAAAGAAAAGCAATCACACGGGCGACTTCCCGTGGGTCGCCGACTCGTTGGGTGAGGTGAAATGGTGCTGCAACGGCATCGGTTTTTTCTCGGTTGCCACCGGAGAGCGAATCCATAATGGCCGACCAGGTCCATCCGGGGGAGACCGAATTCACCCTGATGTGATCGGGTGCGAAATCCATGGCCATGTTCCGAGTGAGTTGGACCATGGCGGCCTTAGACACCGGATACGTCCATCGCCCGATCTGTGCAACCTTGGAACTAATGGAGCTGAGATTGACAATTGAACCACCGCCGCGCTGAATCATGTGTGGACGCACGGCCTGAGCGAGCATTGCAGCACTGGCGACATTGACATTGAAAGTGTTCATCCATTCCTCGCGGGTGCTGTCAGCTCCGGAGTCCTCATAGGAACAGGCCAAGTTGATCAGCACGTCGATCCCACCCCACGTTGCGGCAGTTTGGCTGACAATTTCGGAGATTCCTGTATCGCTGGTGATATCCATACACAGGCCTGAAGCGGCTGCGCCGCATTGGTTGAGGGCTTCTTCAAGTCCGGCACTGTTGATATCGACCAAATAGATCTGCGCACCTTGGTCGACCAGTTCTTTGGCGACGGCGATTCCAAAAATAGTGGCCGCCCCGGTGAGAATTGCAACCTTGCCCTCGAGCGGAGCAGCGTTCGTTGTCATGGTGGATTCCTTACTTTTGGGGACATAATCTGAATTCAATCTAATTTATGGACCATGGTGTGGTGGAGATTAGACCGAGTTGACGCACTTGCCAAGCCATTCACAGAGGCCAATATCCAGAAAACGCAAGAAATATCGCCATTTGGGTGCGTATTTGGGTAATCTGCTGAAAACTGGCCGTATGGCGGTGAAGGAATTGCTCAGTAATCACACACTATTTCGGACCCACGATCTAGACGACGCCAGAGATCAAGTCGCTCGTGTTTTTTGTCCACATCGACTGACTACTGCAGCCGCATCAGGGGAAGTGGACGCTGTCCATAATTCGGTGAAACTCAAAGACTTGTCTGTGAACTACCTGGATTACGGCGCCGAAGTGAACATAACCCCCGGGGAGCTCAATTCTTTTTTCCTGGTTCAGATCCCACTTTCAGGCGGGGGTCGAGTGACCTGCGGCTCTCAAAATGTTGAGTCAAGTACCCGGGTCGCTTCGGTCCCTTCGCCCACCGAGCACCTTGATATGACCTGGCAGGCTCAATCGCCACACTTACTCATTCACCTTTCACGGATCAGTGTGGAAAGGCGCCTCGAAGAGCTTATGGGCAGGAGTCTTTCGGCACCGATTCGATTCGATCTTGCGATGCAGATGGATGACCCGGGCATTAGATCGTGGCGTCGGATCGTCGATGTCCTGGTTCAGAATTTTGACAGCGACGTTCCCGAGCTTCATGAATGCGTGCAGGCCGAAATAGAGTCGGCTTGTCTTACGGGTCTACTCACAGCCCAGCCACATAACTATTCGGCTTGCCTGACGAAGGCTGCAGAGCCGGCTGCGCCCCGTTCCGTGCGAAAAGCGATGTCATTGTGTGAAGAGAAAACATTTGACAATCTGACCATCGGCGAAATGGCTGCACATGCGGGGGTCAGTGTCCGAAGCCTGCAAGAAGGGTTTCGTTCCTACGTGGGTCTCTCGCCCACTCAGTACTTGCGTGAAGTCAAGCTCCGCGGAGTGCACGTGGAGTTGAGCCAATGCGAAAACGGTGATCGCACGGTCTCTGAAATCGCCGGAGGCTGGGGTTTCACCCATCTAGGTCGCTTCTCCCACTACTACGCAGATCGTTACGGGGAACTTCCTTCAGAGACCTTGCGCGGTGCTTAGTTTGCTAACTCGCTAATTCGACGTGTCTGCCAAGTCTGCCTGCGATCGGGGCGATTATGGTTGGGCAATGACTTCAGCCGCCAAAACGCATATGACATCGTCTTTGGTTGGCGCGATCTTCTTCTTTTTGCCGTTAGGCGTTGTTGCGGTTGTTTTCGCTTTCACTGCACGTCGACGGCTCGACAGCGATGATGAAAGCGGGGCGGCCCGAGCCTCGCGCTGGGCCCGTAGATTCATGATTTTGACCTTTGTCGTCGGTGGACTCATCTACTTGCTGCTCATCGCCTCGCTCTTAGCGCTCGGCGCATTTAGTAGCTGAGGTCACCCGATCGGGTCAGAGACGGTAATCGCACCGCTACTACGCTTGGGTCATGCTGTCGAATCCATCTGGACCCGTACTTGTTGTTGATTTCGGTGCCCAATACGCGCAGCTGATTGCTCGCCGGGTACGCCAAGAAAATATTTTTTCCGAGATCGTTGCCCACACTATTACTGCAGATGAAGTGACGGCTAAGTCTCCTTCAGCGATTATCCTCAGCGGCGGCCCGTCCAGCGTGTATGCAGAAGGTGCGCCGGCGTTTGACTTGACGATTTTCGATCTGGGTCTTCCAGTTTTTGGGATTTGCTACGGCTTTCAATTGATGGCTAAATCACTCGGCGGTGAAGTAGCTCACACCGGTACCAGTGAGTATGGACGCACTGAACTATCAACACATAGTGCCAAGATTTTTTCCGATGTTCCCGAGTCGATTTCAGTCTGGATGAGTCACGGCGACGCCGTGACATCAGCGCCGCACACTTTTAAAGTCTGTGCAGTTTCGGCAGGTGCTCCGGTTGCAGGTTTTGAAGACCTTGAGCATTCACGTGCTGGCGTGCAGTTTCACCCAGAGGTTTTACATTCGGAGTACGGCCAGAAAGTGCTTTCTAATTTCCTGATTCACGTGGCCCATTGTGAACAAAGTTGGACGATGTCAAACGTAATTGACGAGCAGGTCGCCAAGATCTCTGCACAAATCGGTGACTCTGCAGTCATCTGCGGGCTCTCTGGCGGGGTCGACTCTGCAGTCGCTGCCGCGTTGGTACATAAAGCAGTGGGGGATCAGCTCACCTGCGTTTTTGTTGACCACGGACTATTGCGCGCGGGTGAAGCGGAGCAGGTTGAACGTGAATATGTTGCCGCTACGGGAATCAAGTTAGTGGTGGTTGATTCCAAAAAACGATTCCTTGATGCACTCGCGGATGTCACCGATCCGGAGACTAAACGCAAAATTATTGGCCGCGAATTTATCCGAGTTTTTGAAGATGCGGCAGCCCAAGTGGTAGAGGCGGCAGGCAGTGCTGGTCACAAAGTTGAATTCTTGGTGCAAGGGACTTTGTATCCCGATGTTGTGGAATCTGGTGGTGGTTCAGGAACAGCCAATATCAAGAGCCATCACAATGTTGGCGGTTTGCCAGAAGACCTTGAGTTCACTCTGGTTGAGCCATTACGTACGTTATTTAAAGACGAAGTCCGACAGGTTGGTATCGACCTAGGATTGCCGCCGGAAATTGTGTGGCGACACCCATTCCCCGGCCCTGGTCTCGCGATTCGCATTATTGGGGCGGTCAACGAAGAGCGGTTAGAGATTTTACGCCGCGCTGACCTGATTGCACGTGAGGAACTCACGGCTGCAGGCCTTGATCGCGATGTGTGGCAATTCCCCGTTGTGCTCTTAGCCGATGTGAGGAGCGTCGGGGTTCAAGGCGATAGCCGCACCTACGGGCATCCAGTGGTATTACGCCCTGTCTCAAGTGAAGATGCCATGACGGCTGACTGGTCCCGGTTGCCCTATGACCTGATTGCGCAAATTTCCAACCGAATCACTAACGAAGTCGCTGAAGTAAACCGCGTGACACTCGATGTCACGAGTAAGCCACCGGGAACCATTGAATGGGAATAGGGTGCGACTATGGAGTTCATTTATAACCTAGTTGTCATTCTGCACTTTATCGGTCTGGCCAGTGTGGTGGGCGGATTCATTGTGCAAATTTCAAGTTCGGAAAAAGGCGTTAATGCCGCCATGTTCCATGGCGCACTCACCCAGCTCGTTACCGGCTTGATCTTGGTTGGCATGGTTGAAGGTGGCGCAGTTGATGAAGAAATCAACATGACCAAGATCAGCGTAAAACTTGCAATTGTGTTGGTAGTGACGGTGCTCGCATTTATGGGCCGCAAGAAGACCCCGCCTCAGGTTGCGTTGTGGGGAGCAATTGGCGCGCTGAGCATCTCTAATATCTTTATTGCGGTTTTGTGGAGTTAAACTTTTAAGCGGTATTGACGACCCGAAAACTTTCAGCAAGCGCGTCGGGCGCAAAACCGGCCTCGATTGCGGTGGCTGACATCCAGGTGCGAATGCGGCCTTCAAGGTCTTCCATGTGTGCGGTTTGTGACTCATGTGCTTGCAGGGCTGCGAGTTTGTCCGGCAGCATTTCGGTAACATCCTCGTAGTGATTCGATTCAGGTGCGCCCATTACCCACACCTCACCCACGCTCCAGGCTTCTAACCCTTCGTCATCGAGCAGGGTTGGGTGCGCAAATGG